>JAEEGH010013191.1_pt1 | contig 18370 bp, 11 predicted proteins | sample 9134181 | NCBI WGS metagenome assembly JAEEGH01 (sample SAMN16246544, study PRJNA631951) | gut metagenome | biome: gut microbiome; feature: rumen; material: DP-attached | host: Bos | place: Iran: Karaj | collected 2018-10 | reverse complement strand
AGAGCCGCTCCTGAAGAGGCTCGAGACCGCCATGGGTCACCCAGGCCACTTCCGGCGCAAAGCCTTCCACATGATCCTTCTCCTTCTCCAGCAGGGATTCCGGAATGAACAGGGGCATGTACACATTCTGTACGCCTGCCTCCTTGAATCTTTCATCGAGCTGCTTCTGGATCAGTTCCCAGATCGCATAGCCTGCCGGCTTGATCACCATGCATCCCTTGACGCTGGTGTAGTCGATGAGCTCCGCTTTGCGCACGATATCCGTATACCATTGCGCAAAGTCCTCATCCATGGAGGTGATCTCCTCCACCATCTTCTTATCTTTCTCTGCCATGATTCCCTTCTTTCCGTGCCGCCTTTGGCGCCACTTTTATTCTTCCTGTATGTTCCTAAAATCTGTGGCCGCCGCCTCCGCCGGAATGGTGGCTTCCTCCACTGGAGTGGTGGCTTCCTCCGCTGGAATGGTGACTTCCTCCGCTGCTGCGGCTTCCGCCCGAATGACTGCTTCCGCCGGAGCTGCTTGAGCTTACCGGAGAATATTTTCTGGACTCCCGGACATACTTCTCATCCGCGGGCATGACCACCACATTCTTTTTCGCGGATTTGAGCATTTCGCGCCCGCTGCTTCCTTTGAGTCTGGAAGTGAAGGACACGAAGAAAAAGCAGATCAGCATCCCCAGCATCAGGGAAAAGACCGCATTGCTGATATATTTCATGGGGCGCGGGATATCGCGGCCCTCGAGCAGTGCCAGCGCCTGGGAAAAGGCAACGAACGCTGCCTGGTAATAGTTGCCGTTCGACGCGTAGCTGTAGGTATTGTCCGTGATCGTCTCCATCTCGGTGGAGGTGATGGTCCGGTAGATCTCCCCGTCCGAATACATGAAGAGATAACGGTTGTCCATGTCGACCAGGAAGAGAAGTCCGCTCGAATCGCCGAAGATCTCGTGATAGGAATACTCGGCGAACGTGGAGGCGGAGGTGTAATTCTCCAAAATGCTCTGGAACGCGACATTGCCGTATTTCGTGATCGGGATCATCGATGCGGCCAGCGCCTGCTCATCGTCCGGCTCCAGCAGATCCGCACCGTCATTGATCAGGACCGCGTATCCGGTATCGGGATTGACATAGCTTGCTTCCTTCCGGTCGGAGGCGGATGCATGCAGCGGCATCAGCACGCACAGAAGAAACAAAGTGCCAAGCACCCGGCGCAGCGCCTGCGTTTTTCGGCTGCAGAGGGTTTTAATGATCATTCTCGTCACCCCCTCTTCTGCCAAACTGCGGAAGCGGGCGGGTACTGAGCATATTGTGCTCCTGCACCACGTCCCAAAACGACCAGCCGACCAGTGCCATGGACACCAGCGCGCCGGCGTAATAATACATGTCACTCACCGGATTGGCGATAAAGATCAGGACCGCCGCACCGATGGCAGCCAGTGGCTTCCAAAGACTCTTCATCTTCTCTTTCATCGGGGCCTTGATCACGGTTTTGCCCGGCTTAACGACCTTTTGGGATTTCCCTTCATCCTTTAAAACCGAAGTCCAGCCGATCAACATCAGGATGCCGATGGCGGGAAGCAGAAACAAAAAAATGCACGTGAAGACGATATACAGGGTTTTTCCCGTGCTGCTTTTTTCTACTCCCGCCTTTACCTTCACCAGCCCTTTGAGCTCCTCGCGCATCTTCATCACTTCTTCCGGGGAGCGTGTGGAATTGTATCCCTTGTCATCGAGCCGATGCTCTCTGGCAAAAATGCGGTTCAGCTGGCTGTTGGAAATCAGCATGCTGATAAGTGCGACTCCCATGGACATCGTCAGGATCGTGGTCGGCCGGATCGTATACTCCGTCTGGAACAGGAAAAACAGCGGCACAGCCAGAAGAATGGATCCGATGAGGTATTTCATGAAGGAAACCGGCAGATCCGCAGCCACCTTTCCGGTCTGACCGTTGACCACCGCGTAGCTGACGCGGTCTCCCATGCGTGTGGACAGAAACCATACGGGGAACATGCCGCGCTCCGAGGTCGTCTTGTCCGGAAGGGCTGCCGTCAGCACCTGGCCGCCGTCGATGGAATACCTGTGGTAGCCGGGGGCCTTGCGGATCTCCTCGGCCAGGTCGGTTCGCACCATATCCTCCGCCTGTTTGCGGTAGATCTCCTCGCTGACATCGCTGGAATCCGCATAGAATCCGCTCAGATAATTGCTCTGAAAGGGCACGGCCTCCTTGCTGTCAAAGGGAGCGATGGCTTCGCTTAAGCTGTCCGCGAAGGAGGAGGAAGCATCGTAGGAGATGCCCTCATATTCCGCCAGCATATCGCTCGTCAGATCGTAGTATTTGGTGATCAGATAATCGCCGGAACGATGCGTCTTGGTCCCGGTAATACTCAGGTGCTTATTGCAGTCGAATCCGTAGATCCAGTAGGGCATGTAGATCCCGCGGAAATTCTCCACCGTGGCTTCGGCTTTCATTTTGGCCGGCGCAAAAAGAGCGCGGGAAACCATCTTTTTATAGGCTGCCTCGCTCTCCTCTCTGGTCAGGCGGAACGGAATGATAAATTTCGGGCGCTTCTCGTTTGACATGCGGGACTCGAGCACCGTGGACGCTCCACAGAAGCTGCAGAAGGTAGCCAGCGTATCGTCGTAGCTGAGCAGCTCGCCCCCGCATTGCGGGCAGGTAAAAACATAGGTGGAAAAGGACTCCTCCTCACCTTTCGTCTGCTCCCCACTCTCCGCCACCGGAACAGGTGCGGTCTCCGTCACGACCTGCTCGTCGGCACCGCGTCCTTCCTTCAGCTCCTCCGGATCGAAATCCCCGCCGCAGAAATCGCATTTCAGTCTCTGCGATTCCGGATCAAATCTCAGATTGGCCCCGCAATTCGGACATGCGAGCATCTTACTCCCCCTTTCGCCTAATGGCTTATCTCCCTCATAAGGTCGAACCTCTTACTTCAGCTTCTGCACGGCCTTCCGCTCGATCAGAAGCTCACCATGCTCCTTGAGCATACGGTCACACCCTTCTCCCGCGCCGAAGAAGGACGCAAATTCGGTCGCCAGAATAAGGGTCTTGCGGAACCGCTCCAGCGAGGCTCTGCCCTTGGCAATGTGCAGGTAGTAGGCATCCTCCATCTTGTAGAGACTCGAATCCACCAAAAGCCGCTCCGGAAGCACCTCCGCGTAATCCATCACATCCGCCATGGCATAGAAGCACAGCACCGCCTCCCGGATATCGGTCCCACCCTGCAGGGTCGGGATCACAGTGGCTGCGGGCATCTGTCCGGGCTGCTCCTCAAAGATGGGAATCTCCGGATGCCGGTCCGCAAAGGCCTGCAGATCCCGGGAGGGCGCATCGCCGCTCACTCCCTGCTCCTCAAGTTCCTTCTGGTAGGCCTTCAGGTGCCCGAGCAGATTCTTCAGATTGTTGACAAAGCCCTGTACCTTTCCCTCATCGGACAGGTCGAAGGGCTCCTTCTCGGAGAAAGTAAGCACCATGCCCTGTTCCATCATCGTGATCTGCAGCTCGAAGGCCAACTTCGGAGGACGGTAATTCACCTGCTCCTTGGCCTCCTCGATGATGCGATGCATCAGCTTCTGGGCCTTTTCCGAACGGGACAGAAAATCCCGGTAGTCAATCTTATATTCCTCCATCTCCTCCAGAGACAGATAGCATTTGATCGTATCCTGATCGACTCTTTCAATTCTCATAGGCAACTCCAAATCTATAAAAACGCACAGTTTGCGTAAATATCATTTTAGCATAAAACCGTCTTCATTACAAAGGGGATCCGGCAGGCGGTAGAGGCGATGGGCATTTTCCCAGGTGGCGCGCAAAACCTCCTCCTCGGATATTCCGCGGACCTGTGCCAGAGCCTCGACCACATAGGGCAGATACAGGGAGGAATTGCGCTTGCCGCGGAAGGGAACGGGCGCGAGATAGGGGCAGTCCGTCTCGAGCACGATCCGGTCCAAGGGGATATACTGCGCGGCTTCCTTGAGCTTTACGGAATTTTTGAAGGTAATGACCCCGCCGACTCCGAAATAAAAATCCATCTCGAGAAATTCCCGTGCCATCTCCCTGGTGTAGGAATAGCAGTGGAGAACGCCGCCGATCTCACCCGCGCGGGCCTCCTTCATGAGGTCATAGGTGTCTCTGGCCGCTTCCCTGGAATGGATGATGATGGGCTTGCCCAGCTCCCGCGCGAGATCCATCTGCCAGAGGAACTCTCTCTTCTGATCCTCGTGGGGGGTATCCTCCCAGTAGTAATCGAGGCCGATCTCGCCGATGGCAACGCATTTGGGGTCGCTGGCCGCCTGTGTGCGGAGCCACGCCCGGGTCTCGTCGTTCAGATCGCCCACCTCGGTCGGATGCACGCCGAGGGCGCAGTAGAGAAAATCATATGCGGCGGCAAGGCTCTGCGCGCGCTTCGAGGAGGGAATGCCGGCCCCTACGTCGACGGCCTTTCGGATGCCGTTTTCCTGCAGGGCGGCAAGCACTTCGGCGCGGTCCGGATCGAATTTTTCGTCATCATAATGTGCATGGGTGTCAAAGATATAGTCCACGATCTTCCTTCTTTCGCCCCGATTTTCGGGGATTTTCAATAAAAAACTTCGATTTTTGAAAAAAATGCTTGCATTTCAAATATCAATATGGTAATATTCCGTTGTTGTCAATCAAGACGCACCGCTAGCTCAGTTGGTAGAGCACCTGACTCTTAATCAGGGTGTCCAGGGTTCGAGCCCCTGGCGGTGCACGCGAGCACTGTTTTTGGGAGCATGACTCCTGGGGACGGTGCTTTACTTTTGCCCATTTCCCGGCATTTCGCTGATTTTCCGATGCACCTTTTGCGCTTCCACGCCGCCGAGGGAAGGACGTTGCCCCCAGCTGCGGCTCAGTACTAAGCTCGACAAACCTTTTTTATGCCATGTGCCGCTACGGCTAACTCGCACCTTCGGTGCTCAGACAACGCCTTCGCTGCACATGAAAAAAGGTGTGTCTCGCTAAGTGCTGACCGCTAACCGCTGCGGGGCAACATTCCTCCCCCGGCGGCTGTCATTCTCAAAAGGCCTGCCTACCGGAAGATGCAACGGTCCGGATGGAAATAATCTCAACGGATCTGCATGCCGGAAGAAGCAACGACTTCGAAATGACGGAACAGATCTTCAACAGGTCGGATAAAAAAATACGAGCCCGGTCAGAGGGATTCCTGTGTCGAAGCGGCTACGGGTCGACACTTGGCGAAGAAGGATTTTTCCGTTCCCGGCGGAGAGCAGTGTCTGAGCACGGACGAGCGGCCTTTGCTCGTGCGTGCGAGTTGCTCGGAGCAGGGAACGCATGGAAAAACCTTCTGAGCTTAGTGTTCGAGCCCGTAGCGAGACATAGGAACCCTCTGGCCGGGCGTAACTGTCTAACCAATCCAGTTTTTCTATCTCTGACTTATCTTACAGCTGGTAGAACCCCACCTTCTTATACACCTTGCGAAGCGTCTTATTCGCCACATACGCAGCGCGCTCCGCTCCATCCCGGTAGACCTGATCCAGATAAGCCTTGTCCTTCATCAGGCGCTCGGCCTCCTCACGGATCGGACGCAGATGCTCCACGACGACCTCCGCGACGGCCGGCTTGAACTTGCCGTATCCCTGTCCGGCGAACTCCGCCTCGATCTCCTCGTAAGACTTGCCCGTGATCGTCGAATAGATATTCATCAGATTCGCCACACCCGGCTTATTCACTTTATCAAAGTGCACACAGTTCTCCGTATCGCTGTCCGTGACGGCGCGCTTAAACTTCCGCGCGATCTCGTCCGGGCTGTCCATCAGAAATACGCAGCCCTCGGGGACGGACTTGGACATCTTCTCCCCGGGTGTCGACAAACCGTAGATCCGCGCTCCCGCCTTCGCGATCAGCGGCTCCGGGATCGTGAAGACATCCCCGTAGATGCTGTTGAAACGCTGCGCGATGTCACGCGTGATCTCCACATGCTGCTTCTGATCCTCGCCCACGGGCACATAATCCGGCTGATACAGCAGAATATCCGCTGCCATCAGTACGGGATACGTGAACAGACCCGCATTGATATTGTCCTTGTGCTGCGCGGACTTGTCCTTGAACTGCGTCATGCGGGACAGCTCACCGAACATCGTATAGCAGTTCAGAACCCACGACAGCTGGGCATGCGCCGGCACATGAGACTGCAGGAAAAGCACATTTTTTTCCGGGTCCAGACCGCAGGCGATGTACTGCGCCAGCTGCTGAACCGAGCGCTTCCGAAGCTCCGCCGGATCCTGACGCACCGTAATCGTATGCAGATCTGCCATGAAATAATAGCACTCATACTCATTCACGCGGTCCGCCCAGTTCTTGATCGCCCCGAGGTAATTCCCCAGATGGAGCTCTCCGCTGGGCTGGATGCCCGACAGCATTCTTTTTTTCTTATCCTTCGTCTCTTCCAAGATGACCTCCCCCGGCGCTGCCGCGCCTGATTCCTGACCTGTCAAAAGGGTCTTTTCTCCATATCTTACATATTTTTCGGAAAATGTCTACCTTTTTCAGGTTGTACTTTCTTCCTTTTCCGTCGCTTCCCGATAATCGTTTCCTTCCATCAGGGCCTCGAACTGCTTGCCCGTCAGACGGTTCTCTTTCACCAGGACATCCGCGATGGACCGGATCTTCTCCTTCGCTTCGGTGATGATTTCGATCGTATTTTTCATCTCGCGGGACAGGATCTCATTTACCTGCTTCACATATTCGGAAGCCAGCTCCGATTTCAGCACTTCCTCGCGGGACAGCACCACCAGCTGCTGATCCTCCATTCCGTAGGAGCACAGGATGCGGAAGGCCAGATTCGTCGCATGCTCCAGATCGCTCGAGGCACCGGTGTTCAGAGCTTCCTTCTCCCCGAAAAATACGATCTCGGCCGCTCTGCCGGCCAGCGCGGAACGGATCCTCGCCAGGAGTTCTTCCTTGGTATAGTTCGGAACCTCCTCCTGGTTGGAATGCTGCATATAGCCGCCAAAATTGCCGCGCGACTCGATGGTGATGTAGGAGGGCTTATCTCCGCTGATGTAGGACAGGTACGCATGCCCGGTCTCATGGATGGCCACACTGCGGTAGTACTCCGGCGTGTGTTCCTTCTTCTCGCCGTAATTGTACTCCTCCAGCGCCGTCAGGAGATCCTTATCCTCCATCTGGCGGCCCTCCTTCATCGCAAGACGGAAGGCGAGGTCGATCACATTCTGGAGGATTGCGAGGCTCTGTCCGGTCGTCCGCTCCGCGATGCTCTGCGCCGTCTGTTCCGACACGGTCGTCACTTTCTTGTGTTCCAGCGTGCGCAGGATAAAGATCTTACGCTCTTCCTCCTTGGGCAGATCGACATAGATCTTGTTGTCAAAGCGGCGGACCAGCGCTTCATCCAGGGCGGCTATGCCGTCGGATTCCTCGCCGACACCGTAATTGGTTGCCGCCAGCACGAAGACGGGCTTGGAGGTATTGTCGGAGCTGGAGAAGCCCTCCATCTCCGTGAGCAGCGCGTTCAGCATGCTCTCCGTCGTGCCCGCGTTGATGCCGCCGACACGCTTTTTGCCGATGGCATCGATCTCATCGATAAAGATGATCGAGGGAGCGTATTTTTTCGCCTTGGCAAAGATCCGGCGGATATTGGCCTCGCTCTCGCCGACATACATATTCATGAATTCCGAAGCACTGGTCTGGAAGAAGGAGACCTCGGATTCCCCGGCCATCGCGCGTGCGAGCATGGTCTTACCGGTTCCGGGAGGGCCGTAGAGAAGCACGCCTCTCGGTGCCTTGCCTCCGTTCATCAGGAACTGCTTGGGATTCTGGAGATATTTCACATAATATCTGAGATCCTCTTTTGCATTCTCCGCTCCGATGACATCATCGAAATGCACATTCGGGCGCTCCGCGTCGGACAGGATGGAACCGCGGCTCTCGAGATCGACCGCCTTTTTCTTCTTCAGGTCATAATACCGGATCTTGAACATGCCCTCTCCGGCGGAGGTATCCTGCTTGGTCTTGTAGTCGATGACCCAGCCTCTCTGGCTGAAGATCTGGCTCTCGCGCTCCATGTAGAGCTCGTCCATGACCTGCTCGAACTGGCGCTTGAAGCTGCCTTCCTGCTCGGGCTTAAACGTGAGGATCCCGCTCGCGCCCTCCTGGAGGAAGGTACGGCGATCCACCTCGGAAAAACCGGGATCGCGCTCGATCATGTAGATCGGGAGATCCGTGGTCTGCTCCGTCAGATCCCGGAACAGGCGCACACCGCCGGTATTGTAATCCGCGATGGACAGAACCGTCTCATGCGCTCCGCTCTCACCGAAGAAGGGATCGATGAACACGGCCGCCAGATCGCGGGACAGATATTCCTTCGCCTCTTCAAAGGTATTGGCACGCAAAATGACATACTTGTCGGAGCTGGCAGACTCGGGCCACGCTCCGATCCGGTCGGTAAAGAAGAGCACCTCTTCCTTTTCTTCGTTGATGAAGAGTCTCCGCAGATCCGGATCCATTCCCTCCCATTCGATGTCGATATCGATGGAACTGACTTCCCCGCTGCGGTGATTGTTCTCCAGCTGGCGCAGCAGCTCAAAGATCTCGTCCTTCAGGAACTTGCCGCTCTGTCCGCTCGCGATGCGGGCATCGATCTCCCCGCCGCGATTGTACAGAAAGAGCAGTGGCAGATACTTCGAACAGGTCACGCTGACATGGTAGGCTTCCGACATGCCCTCCACGATCTGCTCAAAATAGTGGCTCACCATCCCGGCGAGATGCCGCGTGGAGAGATGGTTGAACATGACGATATTGCCGGATGCGATACGCGAGCACATCTCCAGCGGAAGCACAGGGTCCCCGTTGGAATTCTTCTCGCGCTCGATGGCATCGATCAGCACCTTCTCCGGAAGCGAAGTCAGGTCGACGCTCCGGTCGGAATACAGGGCCTTGGCCACATTCGAGGTGAAAATGATGGTCGTGTCGCGGAAACTGACCTCCTCATCGCGGTAGACATTGTTCAGATTGCCGGATCCCAGGATCTGCAGGAACAGACGGATCACGTTGATGTGTGCCTTCTCGATCTCATCAAAGATCAGGAGACATCTGGGATTCTCCCGGACAAATTTGACCAGCGTTCCTTCCTTTGCGGAGGAATAGATCTTGGAGATACCGATCAGATCCTCATGGGCCTGATGCGCGGAGTATTCGCTCATGTTGAAGGTCTTGTGCGGAATATCCAGTACTTCCGCAGCCGTCTCGGCGAGCAGCGTCTTGCCGACTCCGGGAGGGCCGAAGAAAAAGAAATAGGATCTGGGCTTTTTGCTCTTCTCGGTGGCTCTCAGAAGCTCGCCCTGGTTGTAGCCCTGAACGAATTTCAGAACCGCATAATCCTGGCCCTTGACCACTTCGAGCAGCGCACCGGTAAGGCGGCGGTATTTCTCGGAGAGTTCCGCCAGCGTCAGCGGCTTCTCCTCCTCCTTCGCCTTGGATTTGCCGGAATCGCTTCCTTTCCCGGCAGGGGATTTGCCGCCTTCGGCACTTCCCTTCTTCGCAGGAGTCCGGCCGGTCCCCTGGAGCATCTCCTCGACCTCGGCGTCATCCTTATCTTCCTCTTCCCCGGAAGTGTCCTGCTCCTTCTCTTCCTCGGAGGAATCTGCTTCCTCTTCTTTCTCTTTCTCCTCGTCCTTATTCTGCTCTTCCCAGGTCTTTTTCAGCTCGTCGCGGCAGGAGAAAATGTCCTCCATGGTGCGGCCTTCGGCAAATTCCTTCACGATGTCCGGAATGCAGTTCTTCACCGCAACTTCCAGAACCGTACGGGAATTCGATTCCTCGGCATCCTTCTCCAGGAATTCGTAATAATCCGTATATTCCTCCTGACGCGCTTCCCCCTTGGGCAAAAACGGCGCCAGCAGCGGAATTCCGGTCTTGATCAGATCCAGATCCAGCTTGTGCTCGGAAAAATATGCGTGCGCCTGCTCGAGATCCGCAAAGTCCCCGTCGTCCGCCAGCATATAGCGCACGGAGGCTTCGTCCATCAGCAGCAGCTTGGCATAGCCCCAGACCAGATTTTCCGGGGTCGGCTTTTTGTCCTTGCAGCAAAAATCAAGGACAGCGCTGAGAACGGAATTGTAACTGTTATTGGCCATAGCAATACCCCCTTACTTCCCACAAAAGTGGCCTTATTGAAGAGAGGCGCCGCGTGTCACACAGCACCTCGATCTCTTTCCATATCACAGACTCTGCGTAAGCGGATCCGCCGCTTACTTGACCAGCAGATAGACAAAATATCCGACATAGCCCGCCAGCATGATCGCTCCCGATACCCGGTTCAGCCGCTTCTTCGGGAGTGTGCACACCCAGAGCAGCACGGCCGCCGCCACGGCGATGATCCCGTCCACGATGAAATTCGATGCAAAATGGATCGGAATGATCAGGGACGAGGTGCCGATGACGAACAGGATGTTGAACACATTGCTTCCGACGATATTGCCGATCGCAATATCCGCACTCCCCTTCTTCGCCGCGGTGACGGAGGTGAAGAGTTCCGGAAGAGAGGTACCGAGTGCCACGATCGTCAGTCCGATGAAGCGCTCGCTCATGCCGAAGGCCGATGCAATGGTGCTTGCGGCATCCACCGCCAGATCGGATCCGAGCACGATCGCCGCGATACCGCCGATCGTAAAGAGGATGGATTTCCAGATCGGCATATCCTTGACCCCCGATCCTCCGTCGGACGGGTTTTTCTTGGCCATGATGAAAAGATAACACAGATACAGAAGAAACAGTCCCCAGAGGATCACACCATCCAGACGTCCGATCTCCCCGTCGATCCCCATGACGATAAAGATGATACTGATGGCGATCATGAAGGGCATCTCGATATGCACCGTGGATTTTGCCACGCTGATCGAAATGATGACGGCAGCGAGTCCGAGGATGACCAGGATGTTCATGATATTGCTGCCGATGACATTACCGATGGAGATGTCCGCATTTCCCTTGGCCGCACCCGTGATACTGACCGCCGCCTCGGGTGCGCTGGTTCCCATGGCCACGATCGTCAGTCCGATCACAAGCTCGGGGACCTTCAGCTTTTTGGCGATGCTTGCCGCACCATCCACGAAGAAATCCGCCCCTTTGACCAGAAGGACAAACCCAAGCACCAGGAGAAGCAGCTCAAGCAGTAATTTTCCGATTCCGATACTCATTTTTTTCCTCTCATCGCTTTGTATTTTCCTCCCCCTCAGAAGGACACAATACAGGGACTATTATACTACAAATATTTTTTTATCATAGACTCGAGTTCTTCCGGCTTGAACGGCTTGGCCAGATAATCCGTGAATCCGATCTTCAGATATCCCTCCATGGCGCCGCGGATCGCATTGGCCGTCAGCATGATCACCGGTGTCTGTGCGTTGGGACAGTTCTCCATCTCCTGCATCCGGCGCAGCACCTCGACACCGTCCATCTCCGGCATCATGTGATCCAGGAAGATCAGGTCATAGTGCTCAGAAGCGATCATGTCAAGTGCTTCCTGCCCGCCAAGCGCCGTCTTCAGCTCCAGCTGCGTATTCTTGAGCAGCACGCGCAGCACCTTCAGATTCATGTCCACATCATCGACCGCCAGAATGCGACCGCGCTCCGTGGTCAGGATCTTCTGCTCCGCCTGCGCGCGAACCGGCTCCTTCCGGCGTTCTCCGATGGAGAATGTTCCCATCGGGCGGGCATCCACAATGCGCTGCGGCAGCATCACGGTAAAGACGGATCCCTTTCCGTACTCGCTGCTGACCGTGATCTCACCGCGCATCAGATGCACCAGTTGCTGCGTGATCGTCAGCCCCAGACCGGTGCCTTCGACTCTTCCGTTCTGTTCTTCATCCACACGCTGAAACGTATGGAAGATACGGCCCAGATTTTCCTCTTTGATCCCGATCCCGGTATCCTCCACCTGCAGCCGGAGGAACAGAACGTCCGGCTTCTCCGGCGTCTCGGGACTCGCATTCACACGCAGGGTAACCGAGCCCTCGTGCGTATATTTCACCGCATTGATCAGGAGATTGACCAGGATCTGACGGATGCGGATCATATCTCCGTAAAGTACGGAAGGCAGTCCGGAATCCGCCTCCACGAGGAAGTTCAGGTTCGCATCCCGCGCGCGGATCTCCACCAGCGAAACGCTCTCGTGCAGCAGATCCTTCAGCCGGTACTCCGCCGGATTCAGCTCCAGCCGCCCGGACTCCACCTTGGAAATATCGAGGATATCATTGATCGTATCAAGCAGGATCTGCGCGGATTCGCCGATGTCCCGCGCATACTCCCGGATATTCTCCTCACCGGATTCGCGCAGGATCATGGCATTCATGCCGAGCACCGCGTTGATGGGCGTGCGGATCTCGTGCGACATGGCCGCCAGAAAATCGCTCTTGGCACGGTTGGCGATCTGTGCCTCGCGGGAAAAGCTCTCTGCACGGACGATCTGCTCCTGCATCCGTTTGGCTCCGAGCATCTGCATGCGCATGGACTCCGCCTTGGAGGTATCGTCCACCATCTCCACGAAATACCCGTAGGTTTTCTTGAAAAGGCCGTTGCTCTTCAGCGCATGAAAGGAACATCCCAGATGGATAAAGCCGACCTCCACCTCGCGGTCCGTCGCGTCCTCCTCGGAGAGGGTTCCGTCGGCAAAATGGCGCAGCGGGGAGAGGATTTCTTCGAAAAGGGGATAGGCGTCGGTCTTGCGCGCAAGCTCCTCCTGAAGCTCGATCGGATGCTCGACGGAGCAGTACTCCAGATAGGGGAAGACCCTCCGCGCAAAGATATTCGAGCCCATATAGCGGAAGTGGCTGTCCAGTACCAGGTACCCATACCGCTCCATCTCCTCATAGGTCTGCATGACGAGACCGGAGACATTGTACATCTCGGTCTTGCCGGCCAGGGTCACGATGACGATCAGATCGATGCAGTACACCACCGGCATCACATCAAAATGCAGCCCTGCGGCGCGTTCCGCCACATAGACCAGCGCGGAGCCCGTCAGTGCCTCAAAGAGCATCCACACATTCCGCGCCGGGACATCTCTGCGCTTCTCGATCAGCGTACGGATAATGATATAAAAAGAGAAGAGGATATTGGCAAAGAGCAGGATCTGGAAGCAGGTATGTCCCCATCCGTAGACCTTGGTCAGGTATCCGAAGCCATCCTCGTTGTGGAACTCCACGGACTTGTAAAAATACCCCCTGTCCGAGCGGCTGAAGATCAGCCAGGTCACGAGACCGCACAGAAAATAAGCCGTCGCCTTCACCTGGCGCGGAACCCGGAACCTGCAAAGCTGCGCCACGGAAAGCGTGATCATGAGCGGCAGATAGACTCCGCCGAAATACGTGATGCGGTTGGCGAGCATTGCTTCCTGCAGATTATCACTCGTGCTGAGCATATAGTATCCCACATTGCTGATGGCCATCGTGACCGAAAGCAAAAGGGACGGTACATCATACCCTTCCTTGGACATAAAAACCAGGAAAAACAAGGCAAAGAACGGGTATATTGCTGCCAGTGCAAGCAGAATATGAAGCATATAAGCCTCCTAGCCGGATCATAGTCACAGGGGTGGATGAGCATACACACTTATTTTACCAAACCGCGTGACAGAATACCATTTCTTATTCCAAAGGTAAAACCGCCTCTTCCGGGCAGGTCAGATCCTCCCCCAGCACCAGCTCGAAGGCATTGCGTCCGATGTAGATCCGGTACGCGCCCTTTTCCAGTGTCCAGGCGTGCTTTCCGGCATCCCAGTACGCAAAATCCTGCGCGCAAAGAGTGAAGGTGACTTCCTTCTCCTCCCCGGGCGCGAGTTCTGTTTTATCAAATCCCTTCAGCTCGCGGGACGGGCGCTTTACCCTGCCGCCGTTCGGCCCCGCATAGAGCTGCACCACCTCACGGCCGGCGACCTTGCCGATATTTTTCACCTTCACGCGGACATGGATCTCGCCGCCTTCCCGGATCTCCTTCGTGTCGACTTCGAGATCGGTGTAGACAAAGGTCGTATAGCTCAGACCATAGCCGAACGGGAAGAGCACGGGCATCTTCTTGGTCGCGTAGTAACGGTAGCCGATAAAGACCCCTTCCGGATACGGTGCATGCTCGCCCGCGCCGGGATAGAAGAGGTATGCGGGGGTATCCTCGATCTTCATCGGGAAGGTTTCGGGGAGTCTGCCGCTGGGATTTGCCTTGCCGAAGAGCAGGTTCGCCGTCGCTTCGCCGATCGTCTCGCCGCCGAGGTACATTTCCAGAACCGCCTTAACGCTGCGGATCCAGGGCATCGCCACCGGGCTTCCGTTGTGCAGGACCACCACCGTGTTGGGCTGCGCCTGGGCCACGGCCTCGATCAGGGCATTGTGGCTCGCGGGCAGGTCCATGTGCTCGCGGTCCGCACCCTCGGACTCCATCAGCTCCGGGAGTCCCGCAAAGATCACGGCCACATCCGCAGCCTGCGCGATTTTGACCGCCTCTTCGACCAGCGCTGCATCGGGCTCCAGACTGCCCTTCTTCTCTTGATCCTCCTTCTGCACGAGGTCGATCCCGACGAGCAGATCCGGCTCCGGTGCTTCGGGATAGCCCTGTGCATAGGTGATCTGCGCGATCCGGGACGCCTCCTCAAAGGCGTTCGTCATGCGGATCGGCGTCACATGAGAGCTTCCGCCGCCCTGATATCTGGGTGCCTTGGCGAAGCCGCCGATGAAGGCGATCTTCATGGAAGGATCCAGCGGAAGGATGCGGTCTTTGTTTTTCAGAAGGACAGCGGACTGCTCCAGAGCCTCGCGGCAGACCGTGCGTTCCTCATCATGATGGGGCTGTGCGCCCTCCTCATGTGCCTCCAGGGAGGTGTAGACCATCCGAAGGATCTGCACGCAGGCTTCGTCCAGAAGTTTCTCGTTCAAGATGCCCGCATGGACGGCATTCGCCACCTCGTGATCGGTCTCATTCACGCCGGGCATGGTCAGCGCATTCCCGGCCTCCACGGCCTTCGCGCGGTTGTGGGTCGCACCCCAGTCGCTGATCACGCAGCCTTCATAATGCCACTCCTCCCGCAGGACATCGGTGAGGAAATACTTGTTTTCCGTGGCATGGGTGCCGTTGATCTTGTTGTACGCGGACATGATCGCCATCGGGCGGGCTTTCTCTACAGCACGCTGAAACGCCGGCATGTAGATCTCGCGCAGCGCGCGTTCCTCCACATCCGACGAGCCGGTAAAGCGGTTGGTCTCCTGGGAATTGGCCAGAAAATGCTTGATGCAGGCGCCGACGCCCTTGCTCTGGATGCCCTTAACGTACGCCGCGCCGAGCTCGCCCGCCAGAAGCGGGTCCTCGGAGAGATATTCAAAATTGCGGCCGCACAGGGGACTGCGCTTCATGTTGAGGCCCGGGCCCAGCACCAGCTGGACATTCTGGGTCTGCGCTTCATGGCCCAGCTGCTCGCCAAGGCGGAACATGACATCTCTGTCAAAACTTGCCGCCATCGCGCATTCGCAGGGGAATGCAACGGCGGGTCTGGAGTCGTTGATGCTCTTGACCTCCTTGTAATTCTCCTGCTTGCGCAGGCCGTGAGGGCCATCGCTCATCCACATCGAGGGGATGCCGAGACGCTCCACCGCCTTGGTCATCCAGGGGCCATCACCCGAGGTCAGGGCTGCTTTCTCCTCCAGGGTCATCTGCGCTACCAGTTCTCTGATCTTATCTTCTGTCATACATACCTCGTTTCTGTGATAAAGAACCACTAACGGTCCGGAGTGCGGCAGGCTTCCACAAGCGCGACGTCCGCAGCGCCGGTCCTTGGCTCGCGTACTGTGCGAGCCTAGTACCGCTGCGCGAGGACACCGGCGATAGCGAATCGCGCGGTGGAACCTGCCGTGATCCGGACCTTGTTTTCTGCAAAAAAATAGTTGCGACATTACTATCGCAACTATTTTAGGGGTTACCGGATAAGAATACAACTTAATTCTTAATGAAATTATGTCGTTTTGCGCCTTCCCTATGGCTTCGGATCCGTCGAGGGTCCGGCAGCTTCCACCGGCGCGGATACCGGCGCGGGTGCGGAAGATGCCTCCTTCAGGCACGGGAAGCGCAGATCCACGCGGAAGAGATCTCCGTCGATGACCAGATCCAGACTGCCGCCCATGAGCTCCGTCAGGCTCTTCGCGATGGACAGGCCGAGTCCGTGGCCCTCCTCGCCGCGGGAGGTATCCCCCTGTACGAAGCGCTGCATGAGCTCTTCCGCGGAGAGATTGAGTTCCGTGCGAGAGGTATTCTTGAAGGAGATTCTGGCCAGATCGCCCTCCTTCTCCAGATTCACATACGCTCTCGTGCCGGGCTGCCCGTGCTTTGCCATGTTGAGGATCAGATTGTCGAAAATCCGCTGCAGATGCCGGCTGTCTGCCAGAATGCTGATGTGCTCCTCGGGGAGCTTGATCTTCAGGTCGAGCTGCGCCGCCTGCAGGCGATCCTCATACTCTCCGAGCACCTGGGACAGCGCCATGGAGATATTGCAGGGAAGAAGCTCCGCCGTCACGTTCCCGGTGGTTGCCTTCGATGCCTCGATCAGATTTTCCAGCAGGGTCTTGAGCCTGGACGACTGCTTCTGCAGGACATCCAGGTACTCCATCGTCGTCTCGTCGGCCGCATTCTGTCCGGCCTCCGCCTGCCCCGCAAGGTGTCCCCGCAAAAGCTCGGAGTAGCTGATGATGGAGGTCAGCGGTGTCTTGATGTCGTGCGATACGTTCGCGATCAGCTCCGTCTGGAAATGCTCGCTCTTCATGCGGTCCTTCACGGCGAGTTCGATGCCGTTGCCGAGGCTGTTCAGATTCCGGCCGATGGTCTTCAGATCAAAGAACATCTTCCGGGTATCGATGGTTTGGGACAGGTCTCCCGCCGCCATGGCAGAGCTCGTCTTCTGAAGGCGCGCGATCTGCACGATGCAGATGAGAAGGAGCGGGATCAGCACGATTTTTTCCACTACAAACAGGAAGACAACTGCTTCAGATTCTCCCCATACGAGCACGAAAATCAGCTCCAGGAAACAGATTCCGCCGATGATGAGGATGCTTCTCCAGAGCAGGCTCCGGTGCTCGGCCCAGGCAAGAACCCCCTTGCGGCAAAGGCGCAGGGCCCACCGGACGAACCACCACAGAAGCTGGACAAACAGCACCGCACTGACCAGCAAAAACAGGAACCCGAGGATGGGACATACATAGCACAGAATGCTGCTTGCATGCGCCCAGGCGCCCGCGCTGACGAAGAGGTCGTCCGCATTCCGGTCCAGCGGCTCCCGCACCTTGGAGATCACATAATAGGCCGGGTAGTCATTCAGATGATCCGATTCCAGCCGGATCTCACCGATTGCTCCGTCGATCTGCCAGGCGATATATTGCTGCGTACCGTCCTTCCACTGCTTCAGGTCTTCCGCGGTAACCAGCTCCACATCCTCCAGCCGCAGATCCATCATCCAGCCGTTCGGCCACTCTCCCTGCGCTGCGATCGCGATCCGGGTATCCGGGTCGGTCCAGGCACTCCGGTCACTGAGCAGATCGGCGGTATTTGCCGGGAATATAACGGAACCGTCCTCCAAAATCTGAAAAGAACCGGTCTTGTCATCATAGGAATGATAGAATTCCTCCTCGCTCACATGAAGGTAAAGCGACACCGGAAGGATATAGTCCTCCATCCGGACGTAGAGCCGGCCCGTCTTCGGCTCGCAGAGGATCTCGTCGAGCGCGGCGCTGCTCGTCACGGTGTAATTGGGATTGTACAGGTAGCTATTGTTCATCCACGGAAGATCCAACGGCATCAGCACCACATTGCTTACGGTCTTCTCCCCGTAATTGCAGCTGAAGACGTTCAGATCCGCGCTTCCCTTCTGCAGGCTGCCAAGCTCTTCCTTCGAAAAATTGGTATAAAGGTAGCTCGCCGGATCGCTCAGATCCACCTGATCGAAGTCCTCCGTGGTCAGCACTCCGTACAGGAAATTGGAACTGCCCAGCTCGGATGCCCTGCAGTCACCGGCCGCATCCTGAACGACATAGATGGAATAGGTCGTCTGAATATTCTTATACATGCTGCGCCGGGCAGCCTTTTCTCCAAGGTAACAGTCGTACCTCTGAAACACATCCACGCTGGCCACACCGGCTCCCCCGATGCATCCCAGCACCACTACCAGCAAAATCTGCAGAAGGATGCGCGCAAAAGAAACCTTTTTCGGTGCTTTCTTCTGCCCGTCCTCCTGTCTGTACTCTTTTTCCGCTTGCGTTTGATTTTTCTTCATAATTTCTCCCGGGCCGTTTTCAGCTTGCCCTGTTCTCTTGTCAGCCCCGGCCGGGATCC
>JAEEGH010013190.1_pt1 | contig 18370 bp, 6 predicted proteins | sample 9134181 | NCBI WGS metagenome assembly JAEEGH01 (sample SAMN16246544, study PRJNA631951) | gut metagenome | biome: gut microbiome; feature: rumen; material: DP-attached | host: Bos | place: Iran: Karaj | collected 2018-10 | reverse complement strand
GTGTCGCGCTTCATCAGCTTGATAGCACCCGTATTCAGGGTCAGGTTCTTCACGAAGTTCACAGAGTCGCTCTCGCATTTCACATAGAGAGTGGCCGGATTGGCGGTGAAGTCGGCGTCGTAGGTACCCATGTTGTAGATTCCGAGTTTCACCGGAGTGCTGTTCGGGAAGCACTGGATGCCGCCCACCACAGGCTCTGCAAAGGCCTCAAGCTGCAGGTCATAGCCCTCGAACAACGGTGTGCTGTAGGCACCCATGATGGTCAGGCTGGTACGGGCGTCATTGTTGATGTCGCGCATGACCTGACGGTTGCGGTTGCACTTCAGCTGGTCGCTGAACTGAGTGATGCTCAAGTCATAAGGCATGTTGCTGAAGTTCGGGTCAACCTCAACGGAATGACCGTCCATGTTGTAGGAGCTCTGCCACTTGGCGAAGGTCATGGCACCGCCAACATAGAAGTTGTTCCTGTTGGTGCCGGTCGTGTAGTAGTCGTTGTAGTCGAACAGCGTCGGATAGGTGGTCACCGTAGCAGCAGCAGTCAGATACAGAATGTAGTTGGCCGAACTGCCACCCTCCGTCATAATGATGTTGTTGGTGACGTTCAGGTCGTAGACCGTACCTTGTGTGCCAATGTACATGCCGTAGTTGGTGTTCGCCTTGCAGTAGATTGAATTGTTCACAATGCTGGCGTTTGCATAATAGGTGTAGATACCGTATGCATACGTCTGGCCGTTACAGATAATCTCGTTGTTGGCCACCAACACGGGAATGATGTCCGAACCGAAAGTGGAGGTCTGGTTGATGTAGTAGTACAGACGGAGACCGCTATAGGAGTAATTCACATTCAGATGAATTTTGTTGCCCACGACACTGTCTATCAGGTTGTAGTAGTAGAAGTAGGCTCCGTAGTTGTAGCTGGCTCCGGAACGGGATTCAATCCTGTTGTGCGAGAAGCTCGGAATGTAGCAGTAGTAGTAGGTGTACACAGGATAGTAGTACTGGTCGTAGATATAGTTGCTGTCCATCCGCACACTGGCACGGTTCAACGCCGAGGTCTTGCAGTTGGCCGCCGTACCGCCCGCATAATACAGGTAGAAGCCATAATAACCTCCACGCACCTCATTGCCGATAAATTCAACATCCTTCAGGAAGTTCACGCTGCTGGAGGAGTTGTTGTACTCAACCACGCGGGAATTGGAGTTGGTGGTGCTGTTGCTCACATAGAGGCGGCAGTGGTAGAATTTCACATTCTCAATAAATCCGGACATCTTCACCGCAATATTGTTCACGGTGTTGGTCGAACCGATTGTCAGATACTTGAAATGCATGTGCCTGGAGTTCATCATGGTCAGGGCAATCGCATTACCCGCGCCGATGGTCACCGACTCCGGATCCTTCGACACGGAGATGAAGGTGATGGTGTTCTTGTCGCTTACGCCCGGTATCACGCTTGAGAACTTCACAGCACCGTAGCTGCCGGATTCGATCTCAAACACGGTGGGTCCGTCGATGCCGCAGAAATCCAAAGCCTCAGCCACAGCCTCCAGGTCGACAAAGTTCGCCTTGGCGGAGCTGCCCACGCGGTAGGTGCCGTGCAGTGCGGAGTCGCAACCGAGGATGTTTTCCGACACAGTGTCGTTGGCCTTGTTTCCGTCCGTGCCGCCATTGGGGCTTTCAACCCATGCGGTCAGCACATTGACACCGCTTTTCGGCATGAAGCTGCCCAACTGTATGGAGGAGGATTTCGCTCCGGAAGCCAGCGGCGTGGTGTATTTCACAGCCTGCTGCACAACACCGTTGGCCATCCAGTGGATCTCCACCGAATTCAGCGTGGTGCTGCCGAGGTTGGAAATCTGAGCCTCAACCTGCGTGGACTTGCCGACGACAGCTGCATTGATCGGGGCGGTGATGGCGACCATCTGCGCGTCCAGAGTGGAGGGCACATAGTCGTGGTAGCAGCCCATGTTGGTGTAGAAGCCTCTGGTCGTACCCTCAAAGTCAACAGTCGTGATGGACTTGTCGGTCTCGACAATCATCTTGTTACCGTCGGTATGGGCGTTGGCCGGCAACTTGGTGAAGTAAGGCCGCTCGCTTACCGAACCTGCATCGGCACCGGTATTCTTGATTATGCCCTTCAGATTGGTGACAGCTGCACCAGCAAAATCAGCCAGCGTGGAGCCGATGGAGTTGAAGTAGTTGTTGTAGTCGGTCACGTTCAGGGTGGAGGCAACCGCCACATCGTTGTAGTACAGAGGGGCGGAACCTGCGCCGCCTTCAACAAACAGGTTGTTGTACTTGGCGTTGTTCACCGTTGACTTGCCGAGGAAGTATTCATGGTAGTACAGTGCATAGCAGGAACCGTTACCCTTTACCACCACGGTATTATGGTAGTAGTCAACATAGGCTCCGCAACCGCCTCCGCAACCGGTGGTGGTCGCATAGATGCCGATGTTGGTTCCAGTGCTGTTACCGAGAATCAGCACCTCATTGTTGGTGCACGGTGCATTGTAACGGGGGCTGGACTGGGTGTTGATGGTGGCTCCGAGCAGGATACCATATCCGCTGGCCGAACCGGTGTTGGTGATAACAATGCGGTTGCCGGTCATCTTCCTCACTTCAGGATAATAGTAGAAACGGGCACCATAGTAGGTGGACTTGGTGTTGACACGCGAACGTATCTCGTTATGGGAGAAGCTGGCGTTCAAACCCCACATGTTGCAGTAGTATCCATGTTCGTAGGCGTTGGTCATCAAGTTACTGTCAACCGTGATGCCGGCTCCCTGGTTACCGCCGCTGTAGGGATACAGGTAGATGTTGCACTGTCCGCCGTCAATGTGGTTGCCGATGAAGTAGAGGCCGTCCCACCAACCGTTGGAGTTGGATCCGTTGTTGTAATATACGCCGTAGGTGCCGGAGGTGGAGGTGGTGTCGGCAAAGATGTTGCAATGCAGGAAATGTACATTGACAGGAACACCCTCAATCTCAACACCGATTTTGGCATTGTTCTGGTTACCGAAGGTAAGGTTACGGAAATAGAGGTTTTCGGCATCCTTCAGCTTGATGGCCGTGGAATTGGCGTCACCGATCACGACATCCTCAGCCTTTCCGCTCTGGGAGGTGAAGGTGACCGTGTTGGTCGCGCTCGCACCCGGGAAGACCGTATTGATGGTGAATGAAGGATACTTGCCCTTTGCAATCTCAATGGTGACAGGGCCAGCGATGCCGCAGTATGACAATGCGCTCAATGCCTCAGCGATGGTGGCGAAGGTCGCCCCCTTCACGTTGCCGAGCACATATTTGCCGCTCAATGCGGTCAGGGCGCAGCCGTACATGCTGTAGGAGATGGTGTCGTCATCGGTGAGCTGGTCCTTCTGGCCGTTGGGCTGTTCGCACCAGACCACGATGTGGTTGGCGTTAGCGGCAATCTTGAACTCGCCTATGGCAACCTTTTCAGAACTCTTGGTGGCAAGACTGCCGCTCCATTTCACCGGAGTCTGCTGCACACCATTGACGCTCCAGTTCAGAACCAGAGAGGTCAGAGTCTTGTCGCCCTTGTTCGTCAGAAGCACAACCACAGAATCCTTGGAACCGGTGTTGCCCGACAAGGCGGTGGGTTTCACGAAGGAGGTCAGGCATGCGTTGTAGTCCATGACAGCGCCCTCATAGCAGCCCATATAGCTCTTGGCCGGACGCGCAGTGTCCAGAATATCCTTTTTCAGGAAAGCAGGGCACGCAATGTTGGCATCCCTGAAGATGCGCATGTCGTTATCCGGATTAAGGAAATCGGGAAATACCTTCACAGCATTCTTGTCATAAGACTGCACAGCCGTCAGAGTGGTGCGCCCGCCTCCCATGTAGGCCAGATACTGGCTCTCCGTGGAATAGTAGTTGTTGTAATCAAACTGGAAATAGCTGATGGTGCCGCCGCAATAGATCGGGTAGCATGTGGTGCCGTGCATCATGCAGACATTGTTACCCTTAACCTGGATATAGGCGGTATTGTTCCCAGTGTAGAGGTACATTCCGTAACCGCTGGTCGAAGTTGGCCTGACATACAGCGAATTGTGGAATATCTGGGAACGCGAATAGTAGTTGTAAATCGGATATGGGCTGCTGGCCTGGATGTACAACTCATTGTTGTAGACATGCGCGGTGTCCTTGACAGACTGCTCGTAACCCGGATAGTTGCTGTAGTATAGGCGCAAACCGTAGGCGGAACTGTACTTCTCGTTGTTCATCGCATGAATACGGTTGCCCTGCATCATGTTATGGTTGCAATAGGAGGTGTAGATACCGTAGAAAGAGCTGTTCTTGTTGGCCGTACGGTCAGTAATCCTGTTATAGGAGACGCTCTCGAAATCGGTGTAGTATCCGTATACATTATAATAATATACATTGGTTATCACATTGCTGTCGATACGGTGAAAGCGTCCGTGGTTGGCAGGTGTGTTGCTGGTTCCGTTGTAGAAGTATATGCCGTAGTAGCCGCCATCAATCCGGTTGCCGACCACATGGATATAGTTGCGGATCTGGCCAGTGGAGCAATAGATGGCATACTGCGTGGAGGTGGTGGCGGGATTCATCTGGATATCGTTGTACTTGATCTGGATATCGTTGGCCGCTCCATTGATATAGAATCCGTAATTGGCGCTGTGTCCGTTCAATTTCAAATGTTCAAAACGGAAGTAGGAAGCACCTCCGGTGATCTGCACCCCGAATGTGCCGCAGTTGATCTCGGCAGGCTTGCTGTTGTCCTGAGAGGCGATGGTAACGGTGTTGCTCTTGCTCATTCCCTGGTAAATTCCGCTGAAGACCATCGGGTTGTACTGGCCGGGAGCCAGCTCGAAGCGGACAGGACCGCCCACACCGCAGGTGGAGAGCACAAACAGTGCGTCGTCCAGTGTCTTGAAGTCGGGTTTGCTGCCGCCAATGGCATAGGTGCCTTTCAGCGCGCTCTGGCATCCGTAGATGGAGGCGGAGAGGGAATCGTCGTCAGCATTGTTGTCGGAACGCATTCCGTTCTGCATCGTGAGCCACACAAGCAGTTCGTTCACACCAGAGGTGGGGTTGAACTTGCCGATGGTGAGGGTGGTGTCGGCGTATGGAGGCAGGATGCCCTTCCAGTCATAAGCGGTCTGGACAGTGCTGTTCACCGACCAGTTGACGCGCACAGTGCGGATAGTATCCCTTGCACCGGCGTTCATCAGACGCACCTTCACGGTGGTGGCCTGTCCGGCCGTCACCGAAACGGGAAGATCGACAAAGCGGATGAGGGCGGCGTCGAACGGGACCTGCGTGGAGGTGTAGCAGCCCATGGCGGTCTGCGCCTTACGCGCACTGTCCTGAATGTCCTTCGTCACACCGGCGAACATCGGGCAGGAAAGCCCAGTGTAGTGCAGGCACTTGGCCGACTTGGTGTAGTTGGCGAAGGTGGGGTTCACGTTGGCGGCGTTCTGATCCTGGGAGGCCAGAATCCAGTCGTTCAGCGTCACCTTGGCACCGCCGAGATAGCCGACATAGCTGTTGCCGTAGCAGTTGTTGTAATCAAGCAGCATCTCCTTTCCGATCAGCGTGTTGCTGGTGAAATACATCGGATATCCGGTGGTGTAGCTGATAAAGTTGTTGTTGTAGAAGTGCATGTCCATGCCGGCCGTCGCATTGTTGCAGTACATGGCGTAGGAGCCTGCAGTACCGTACATGATGACCGTGTTGTTGACATACTCCATCTCAGATGTTCCGGTGTAGATACCGTAGGCCGTACCGGAGCACTCGTAGATGATTTCATTGTTCATCACCAAGGCGCGGCGTGTGCTGTCCTGGTTGAACCGCACCGCATAGATGCCCTGTCCGCCCGGAACCGCCGTGATGGTGTGGATACGGTTGCCCGAGACCTCCTCCGCGTTGCAGTCGGTCATATCCAGACCATAGAATGCGGCCGCCTTTGCGGAACGGGTGGTGATTGTGTTGTTGCAGATGTAGTCGAAATCGGTATAGTACATCAGAGTGCCGTAGTACGGGGAGCTGATCTCGTTGCCGCTGAAGGTGATATTGGTCATCTTCTGCGTCGCGCTGATTGCCCTTGTATAGAAACCGTAATAGGCGCCCTTCACATAGTTGTTAAGGATGCGGATCTTGTCCGGCTGGCCGTCCGAGATGGCGATACCCGCATAGGTGGTGGTCGTCTCGGTGTCGAGCAGGATGGTGCATCCGCTGATCTCAACGTTGTAGTTGCTGTCGGTGATGGCAACGCCGGTACCGGTGCCGCGCAGAGTCAGGTTGCGGACGGTGATGTTGGCGGAATTGCTGATATAGACCTTCACGCTGCCCGGATTCGACCCGGCAATCACAACATCCTCGGCCTTTCCTGTAGCGGATTGGATGGTCAGGGTGGAATTGGGATCCATGGCGTTCATGAAATCGACGAGCTCTATATCCTCATCGTAGCTGCCCTTGGCTATTGAAATGACAATATTGCCGGATGTACCGCAGGTGCGGATCAGGTCCAGCACATCTCCTATGGACTTGTAGACCTGCTGTCCGGGAAGACCAAGTCCCATCTTGTTGATGGTGAAGGTTCCAGTAGGGATGCTGGCGCAGGCGTACACCGCCTTTGAAACAAGCGTATCCTCCGCAGTGTTGGACACACCGTTCGGCGAACCGATAACTGCGACAAGGGTGTCGACTTTGCCGGAAGTTGGGACATAGGTGCCCAGCCTCACCTGTGCGCGATAGCCCTCGTTCAGGCTTCCGCTCCACTTGTAGGGTGTCTGTGCCACACCGTTCACGCTCCATTTGATTATGGCGGAGGTCAGCGTGGCGAGGCCGCGGTTCTCGATGGTGACAACCACCGGGTTCGGCTGGCCCGCAAGCGCACCCACGAAAGGATCGTCGATTGAGAGCAGTGCAACACTGTTGCTGTCCAGGCCCCATCTGCGTCCGATGGTGTAGCCCGAAGCTACCGAGTTGTTGTTCCCGACCGTGTCGGTGGCATAAAGGGTATAGGCGATTTTGGTGCCCACATTCTGGGCGGGGATGGTGGCCTTCCAGATGGAGTCGCCCTCATGGGAGGTCATCAGGATGGAGTCGCGGGTGACCGCACCGCTCAACGAGGTGTAGGTCAGACGGAGCACCGGGGTCTTCAACGGAGCCGGTGTCCTCTTGGCGGCTTTCGCATAGATGGTGTAGGGACCGGGGCTATAGACCGTTCCGATCGTGATTGGGGAGATGAACTGCACCACCGGCGGGTTAATCTGCGCGGTGGAGACCATCAGTTCGAAGTTGTCGATGAACCAGCCCCAGGCAAAGTTGGTACCCACCGTGGCGCCTTTCTTGAGTTTGAACTTGAACTGCACTTCGGCGTAGGCAACATCCTGACTCACGTCAAAGGACTCGACCTTCCACCAGGAGTTGTCCGGCTGTGCAGTCAGGTCGTTCTTCAACCATTCCGAATAGCAGCCGTGATGGAAACAGCGCTGTTTGCGGAACACCGAGCTTTCGCCACGGTAGTCCGTGTAGGGAATCGGCTTCCATGTGGAACCCACAAAGTTTTCCCTGTACTCCACCGTCACAAGGTCCTCATCGGACACCTTGCAGATGTGGGTGAAGCGCAAATACGCATAGGCGTAGTTGCTCAAATCATACACAGGCGAAATCAACTCGATGGAGTCCCCTTCCGCATTGGGCACGAAACCCCATGCAGCTTTCCCACTGACACTCAAGGTGGTGTCAATCAGCCACGCATTCTGCGGACTGCGGGTGAAACTGCTGTTCGTCGAATTGAAGTTCTCTGTGAATGTGACGCGGTTTTGTGCAAAACCGAACGGCAACAGCAGGAAAGTTGCCGCGAGAAAAACAAAAAACTTCTTCATTTTGAATGAGTTTAGTTAAAAAATGAAATGAATTTTACATCTGCAAATATACACAAAAATCCAACACCATGGAGGCGTTCTTACAAAAAAGCAAAAAAAAATGCCGACACATTTTTTGGAAACATATTTCACATTTTCATGTTGAAAAAAGAAAATGGCAAAACAAAATCAACACGCTGGTTTGTTATACTTTTGAATATTTTTTAACAAATCATTACTTGTCAGGGTATGGAGAAATGGAATTTTTCGGAAGAGACCTATGCCATTGTACGTTATAGTTCCAATGAGGCGCAACGGTACGGCAACAGCTGCATCGGGGTGGAGCATGTTTTTCTCAGTATGATCGATCAGGAGCCACCCTCCCTCAACCGTTTTTTCGCCACAATGGACATTGATCCGCAGCATTTGAAAACAGGGATTGAAATGCACATGAATGTCCGGTGCAAAAGCGATGGGGGCGGCGAAACGGAAACGGCCGGAAGTCTGCCGATGTACAAGCAGACCGAACGTCTGCTGGATTTGTCCAACCTGTTCGCCAAAAAGTTCCACAGCACCGTCATCCAACCTGAGCACCTGCTGCTTGCCATGCTCTGGAAAGATGACCATCCGGTGCACGGCCTGCTAAAAAGCAACGGCATCACTTACAAGAAGGCGGAACAGTTCTTTTATGCAAACGGACAGAATGAGGTCAGCGACAGTGCCACCGAATCGGATGAGGAGGATGAAGAGGCACCTGACATGCCCTTTTCATCCCACAGCACCCAGAATCCCCAAAGCGGCCAATTCAAAAAAAGCGGCACTCCGGTACTGGACGCTTTCGGCCGCGATTTGAGCAAACTGGCCAATGAAAACCGGCTTGACCCGATTGTAGGACGTGAAAAGGAACTGGAGCGCATCGCCCAGATACTGAGCCGGCGGAAAAAGAACAACCCCATACTGATCGGAGAGCCGGGAGTGGGCAAATCGGCCATTGCCGAAGGGCTTGCCGTCCGCATCAAAGAAAAGAATGTGCCGCGCATCCTGTTTGGCAAAAGGATTGTCAGTCTGGACATCGCCGCCATGGTGGCAGGCACCAAGTACAGGGGACAGTTCGAGGAACGGATGAAATCGGTGCTGGCCGAACTGGAGAACAATCCGAACATCATCCTCTTCATTGACGAAATCCATACTATCGTGGGTGCCGGCAACAGTGCAGGCGCATTGGACGCCTCCAACATGTTCAAGCCGGCCTTGGCACGGGGCGAACTGCAGTGCATCGGCGCCACCACCTTAGATGAATACCGCAAAAACATTGAAGCGGACGGCGCACTGGAACGGAGGTTCCAAAAGGTGCTTGTGGAACCGACCACTCCGGAAGAGACGGTGGAAATCCTGCAGAACATCAAGGACAAATATGAGGACCATCATCTGGTCACCTATACGGATGAGGCAGTCAGAGCCTGCGTTTACCTGACCCAGCGCTATGTCACCGACCGGCATCTTCCGGACAAGGCCATCGATGCCATGGACGAAGCCGGAGCAAGAGTGCATATCCACAATGTCCATGTGCCGGAGGAAATCACCGAAATGGAAAAACAGTTGGAAGAGATATCATACCAGAAAAAACAGGCCATCCTGCAGCAGTCATACGAGGAGGCGGCCCACTACCGTGACCAGTACAAGCAGGTGGAGACCGACCTTCAGGAGCGGAAAAGGGCTTGGGAGGAGGAGAGCCGCCGACACAGGCAGATAGTGGACGAACAGGTGGTGGCCGACGTGGTGGCCATGATGACCGGCGTACCGGCCAAGCGCATCTCAAAGGAGGAGAACGAGAAACTGGCCAGCATGGAAACGGACCTGAAATCAAAAATCATCGGACAGGACGAGGCGGTGCAGAAAATCTGCAAGGCCATCCGCCGCAACAAAGTGGGGCTGAAAGATCCGAACAAACCGATCGCCACCTTCATTTTCCTCGGACCGACCGGTGTGGGCAAGACTTATCTGGCAAAAGTGCTCTCCGACTACCTGTTCGACAGCCCTGAGGCTATGATCCGCATCGATATGAGCGAATATATGGAGAAATTCACCCTCTCACGCCTGGTTGGCGCACCTCCAGGCTATGTGGGCTACGAAGAGGGCGGGCAGCTGACCGAAAAGGTCAGGCGCAAGCCCTACTCCATCGTTCTGCTGGACGAGATTGAAAAGGCGCACACCGACATATACAACATCCTGCTGCAAGTATTTGACGACGGGCAGCTGACCGACGGACTGGGCCGTAAAATCGACTTCAAGAACACCATCCTCATCATGACCTCAAACGTGGGGAGCCGCCAACTGACCGAGTTCGGCACAGGAGTGGGGTTCAACACAGGCAGCCGGCAGGCTTCCAAGGCCGAAGAGAGCAGGAAGGTGGTGGAGAATGCCGTACGCAAGCAGTTTGCCCCAGAATTCCTGAACCGTATTGACGACATCATCGTATTCAACCCTCTGGAACGGGAATCAATCCACAAAATCATTGACATTGAACTAAAACATGCGCTACAGCGGCTGGAAGAGATGGAAATCCGGCTCTCGCTGACCGAGGAGAGCAAGAATTTCTTAGTCGACAACGGCTGGAACGCACAATACGGTGCCCGTCCTCTGAAACGCGCCATACAGCGATATGTGGAGGATCTGCTTTCGGACGAAATCATCAGCGGCAACGTCAAAAGAGGCGATTATGTGGAACTGGTGGTCAATGAGGAGAAATCGGCACTCAGCCTACGACAGGCAGTGCCGGAAAGCGAGACAACATGCGCATAGGCATCAACACGCGGCTTTTTGTAAAAGGGAAGATGGACGGCATCGCCTGGTACGCATACGAGGTGGTGCGGCGGATAGTGCGCGACCACCCGGAACATGAGTTTGTCTTTTTTTGCGACCGTCCATGCGACAAGGAGTACCTGTTTGGGGAAAACGTGCGTCCCGTTGTCCTTCATCCGCAGGCACGCCACCCGCTGCTCTGGTGGTGGTGGTTCGGCATCAGCCTGCGCAAAGCACTGAAAAAGGAACGGATTGATGTCTTTTTCTCACCGGACGGTTTTGTGTGCCTGCACACACATGTGCCTACCGTAAACATCATCCACGATATAAATTTCGAACATTTTCCGAAATTCCTCCGCTTTTCGCACAGGATATATTACCGGCATTTTTTTCCGAAATATGCCCGCAAGGCGGACACCCTGGCAACTGTTTCCGCCTTCTGCCGCGACGACATCGCCCGCACCTACCACGTTCCTGCCGGAAAAATCAGAGTGATCGGCAATGCAGCGGCGGAGGATTTCTTCCCGCTATCCGCAGAGGAGGCCGCCGCTGTCCGGGGGCAATGGACGGAAGGACGCCCCTATTTTGTATTTGTCGGCACAATCAACGCACGGAAAAACATCCCCAACCAGCTGCTGGCCTACGAAGAGTTCCGCAAGCGCGGACATGATGCCATGCTGTTGTTTGCCGGATCAAAACGTCACTGGAGCCATGAGATGGAACACTGCCTGCGACGGATGCAATATGCCGGGGATGTGCTTTTTACAGGCTATATCCCTACAGAGACCCTCAACCGCCTGCTTGCATCAGCGGAAGGATTGCTGTATGTATCTTCCTTTGAAGGGTTTGGAGTCCCCATATTGGAGGCATTCGCCACACACACACCAGTAATAACCGCCGACATCACCGCCATGCCTGAAGTGGCCGGTGACGCCGCCATTCTGGTACCGCCCGAAGATCCCAAGCGCATCACCGACGCCATGGAGACAGTTTTCACCCAAAAGGAGACAGCTAAAGCTCTGATCCAAAAAGGCATTGAACGGCTGAACAGTTTCTCGTGGGAACAGAGTGCAGAATTGATTTGGGAAGCGCTTTGTCCCAAAACATCGGAAAAAAAGGCAAGGACACAATAAAAGACATACATTCCCGTTATCAGGTTTTAGTGGAAAGAGATACCATGAACAGATACCGCATCATCCTGGCCCTTCTTCTGACGGCCATCACAAGCGTACCGCAAGCGCAGGAGCGACTGACCCGGCTGCGGCACAACCCCCAATTGCAGCAAACCGGACCGGAACACCGGCAAAAAAGCGGTAGCGGAACCTCACAACCGCTCATCCTGCCCTTTACGGACGATTTTTCACGGCCTGGCATTTATCCGGACAGTGCCTTCTGGTGCGACCGCACCGTCTACATCAACCGGAGTTTCGGTGTGCGTCCGCCATCCGTCGGCATCGCCACCTTAGATGCGCTGGATGCCACGGGGCGCGTTTATCCGCACGCAAAAAAAACACCATTCCCTGCTGACACACTGACATCCCGACCCATCAGGACCGATTCGCTCTTTTCACCGATTGCACGTCCAATAACCGCCGCAGATTCGCTTTATTTCAGCTTCTTCTACCAGCCTGGCGGCGGGCTCCCCAACCATCCGTGGGAAGGCTTGGGCGATGCGCCGGAAGGCACAGACTCGCTGATTTTGGAATTTGGCTACCAGCCCGGCGATTCGGTGCTGGCTCCAGATTCCGTCACACTGCTGCCAAGAGTGGAATGGATTCCCGTCTGGTCAGGTGGCGGCATGCCGCTGAAGGAATTTGCCAGCACATTTCATCTGGACACAACAGTCATGTTCCGTCAAGTGATGATTCCTATCACCGACAGCCGTTTCTTCAACCATGCGTTCCAGTTCCGGTTCCGCAATCTTGTGTCCCTGGAATATACGGATGAGAATCCCACATGGGCGGACAATGTGGATTTCTGGAACATCGACTACGTCCGGCTGGACCGCGGACGCAGCCATAACGACACCTTCATTGATGACATCACCATTGCCGGGCAGCCGGGCAGCCTGCTGCAACGCTACACCTCAATGCCATGGAGCCACTTCCAGACCTCCGAACTTAAGAGTTCGTTTGCACTTCCGTTGCTCAACCTTTCCAATAGCACAAAAAACGCCATGTACAGGTACAGCATCACCAATCCCGAGGGGCAGACGGTCGGCCAGTACGACGGAGGTTCCTACAACATCGGCTATTTCCGGAGAAACGGATATCAGTCATATGCGCCCCACGCCCGTCCCGGGCTTGGCAGCATCCAATTGGCTTCAAATGCCGACACGGTGGATTTCCGGATCACACACATCCATCAGGAGGCAGGGAGCGGCGACCGGAACCCTTATAACGACACTGTGGTTTACATCCAGCGGTTCCGCAACTACTTCGCATACGATGACGGAACTCCTGAGGCGGGATACACTGTGGTGGACATAAACACATACAATACCGCCATGGCACTGCAGTTCAAACCAAACCACCCCGACACACTGCGGGCCGTATCCATGTACATAAACCAGGTGCTGGATGATGCCAACAGCTTTGACTTCACACTCTGCGTATGGAACGACAGGAACAACATGCCGGGCGAACTGCTGTACAGCCGTCCCGTCTCCCAGCAGAGCGGTACGGACATTTATGACTTCCAGCTGTTTTATCTGGAGGAGGCGGTTGCGGTCAACGGAACATTTTATATCGGATACAAGCTTTCCGGCAAGGATTTCCTTAACGTCGGATTTGACCAGAACAACGACCACAGCGCGGAAGTGCGCTATTTCAGCAGCAACAAATGGCAGACAAGCTTCCTCAGCGGCACCCCGATGATCCGCCCGTTCATTGGAGATGCCTGGGATCCACAACCCGCCGTCACGCACAAAACCGCCGAGAATGAGAAACTGCTCCTCCACCCGAATCCGGCACACTCCACACTGCACATACAGGCACCAGCCTACATGACCGCAGAAAACTCGACGATGGAGGTGATTTCACTTACCGGACAACTGATATACCGCGGCGCTTTCATCGGGACACTCTCAACGGAACAATTGCCGGCCGGCATGTACCTGCTCCGAATCACAGGAGACCGGCACACGATACAGGGCAAATTCATCGTCCGATAAAAGAAAGGAGGGTGCCGTTTGGGACACCCTCCTTTTTTTCAGACGGACCGGAAGACTATTCCTCCTCCATCTCGTCCAGTTTGTCAAAGCGAATCTGCTCGTAGAAATCGTTGTAACCCTGCTTGACAAGCTTTAAGGTGAAACCCTTCAAAGCATACATCCCATCGGAATTCTTCTCGTAGGTGATGTTCTGGAATTTCACAGTATGACCTTCACCACCGACAAAAAGATACTTGGGGCCGGTATAGTTCGGGATGGAACCTTTTCCGTCCTTGAAGGTGACCGTAAGTTTGTCAATACCTTCAAAAATCTTGTTCTCACCAACAACAGTGGGAATGTCAATCTGGTTATATTCCGCACCAGGTGTCAGATCCATTTTCCATCCGTTACCATTGGTCAGCTCATTGGTGCCGGCACTGTCAGTAACATGGATGCGGTAGTTGCCGGCCAACCTTTTGGCGGAGACCTTAACGGTCTTGTCCACACTGGCGCTGCCTGCCTTGAAGGTGGCTGTCTGTTCTCCGACCTTGTCGAAATCGACACCGCTCACCGTCACGGATGAGTTGTCAGAGGCTTTGGCGTACTTGGCCAAATCGGCGTTGCTGCTGCCCAGATCGACCATGATGTTGTCCGAAGTGAAGCTGATAGTAACTTCCTCTTCCTTGTTGCAACTGCTGAAAAGCACCATGGCCGCAGCCGCTAACATTAAAGAAACTCTTTTCATTTTACTGTGTTTTTATGAATGAATTAATTAATGAATTGTCATTTGTTCAGATCATCTATTACAGAATAGGTCAATATCAGCCTCATGCGGTTCCGGCGGTCAGGATGCGCAGGACCCTTCAGCCTGACCCTTGTGGCCTGTATGGCCGCTCCGTTGGCGACCACATACAACGGGTAGTCACCACTTATCTGTTCCGTCAAAAGATGTTGCACATATTGGGTCAGCAGGAAACGGTAGGTGGAATCCTCACCGTATTTTCCGCCAAAGAAATCACTGCCCAAGTTCAGGTAGTCCGGCAGGAAATATGTTTTGGATGAGGCCGAATCCTGCTTGTAGTACATGCTCAGGGAGGATGGGTGGAACCAAGGATCGTAGCCGCCCTGCACCTCAAAATCAGGGGCCATGACCAGTTCCGCCTTGTGCACAACGACACGCCGCCCCGCATAGCGCCCTTTCAGCCCTGGAAAGCGCATCTGCACCTTGACGCCACCAGAGGCCTGCACGTAGAGCGAGCGGGATGCCCCATCATATTGTTTGTCTGTCACCTGCCTTTTCAATTCCGCCTCGGCATCCGCATAACCATTATGGTCAATCCGGGCAAAATAAACCGAAGAATCGTTGGAGACCAGCTGGAAGATCAGGCTGTCATGTTCCTGGTTGTGATAATGCAACGTAATCGCGGTCAAACCGTTAAGAACATCCAAATAGGCCAGGCACCCTTTCGATTCCTTTCCTTCAGCCTTCAGCATCAAACCTTTGAAATAGGGAAGGAAATTGGCGTTGTTGGACAATTCCGAAGAACCGGACTTCAGCAGCATTTTCTGGGTGAAATAATCCTTGTCCAATGCAATGCGCAGCTGTGGGGACTGCTCCTCACCCGTCACAACCACCTTTTTCAGAGGATGTACCTCCACCTGTCCAACCTTTGCCAACGGGGCGGGCAGCACCGCAAGATCCCGCACGGAATAATAGCTGGAATCCTTGTGCATGGCTTCGTCCAGTTCATACACTCCGATTTGCAGCCTGTTTGCCGTGTCCCCGAAAAAACCGGCATAGGGAATGGAGAGAATTACCGAATCCAGCTCCGCATCCGTACCGAAATTCACCGCATCGGCGGAGAGCCTGAACTGGATGAACAGATGCGAACGGACGGTGCCGAACAGCGGATCCTCAACCCATCCGAAAACCTCTGCGCTCATCTTGCTTGTCCGGATGGAATCCTCCGCAATTGAAAAGGCCTGAATGTCATCAATTGTGTCTGTACGGATGACATCGGAAGGCCTGAGAGTACCGCCCACACGGCTCTCCTCCTCCTTGCACGCCATGGCAAGCACGGCCAAAAGAATCCATCCAAAGAAAACTATTTTTTTCAAAACAAATTAATTTATGATTCCAGTATCCGCTCGTACAAGGCAATGTAATCCGGCACAAAATCCTCCTGGGGATGCACCATGTGCAGCTTGTCCGACTCATAAATATAATCCTTAAGTTCCGGAAGAACCTCCTCATGCGCGATGACCGCCGCATCCGAATAGTCAATGGCCAGTTTGGTGGTCGACAAATAATTGGCGCCTTTGTACAATGCCGCATCCTTGGCAGGAACATTGGTGGATTTCAGCTTGGTGGCAAAAGAGCGGTTCAAGTTCCGCTGGAACGCGTCGTTATAGACAGAATAGATGACTTTTGAAAATGCGAACAGGGGATTGTCCATGTAAACCTTCTTCACATATAAAGGAATCAGACAGGTTATCCACCCGTTGCAATGGATTATGTCGGGGCTCCAACCCAAATTTTTAACCGTCTCCAGCACACCTTTAGCAAAAAAGATGATGCGTTCGTCATTGTCCGCATGAAATTTGCCTGTTTTTGGATCCGAAAGAATGCTTTTACGGTAGAAATAATCTTCATTATCAATAAAGTATGTCTGCATGCGCACCGAAGGGATGGATGCAACCTTGATAATCAACGGATGGTCATTATCCTTGATGATAATGTTCTGTCCCGAAAGACGTATCACCTCATGCAACTGGTTGCGCCGCTCGCTCACCAGACCGTAACGGGGCATGAATGTGCGGATGTCTATGCCGTTTTCTTGAACCGACTGCGGCAAAAAACGGCCGATTGTGGAGAGGTATGTATCCTCCACATAGGGCGTAATCTCTTGATTCACATAAAGTATCTTATACGCTGGCATCGTTGATTCAATTGCGGTTTTATCGTATGCAAAGATACGAAAAAAACAAATGTCATTTGCTGTTCCGCTTGATTTTAATTTTCAACAACCAGCATCACCGGCCCAAAAAGCCCCATCGGCTGCAACGGCTGGTTTTTGGTGCCACGGTTGGTCCAGTACTGGGCTACTTCATTATCCGTCAAAGATTTCACATAATTGCCAAGTGTCGTGGTCACCCTGATTTCAAGCAGGTTATCCCCCTCCTTCACACAAGAGTCAGGGATGGTGTAGAAATGGTTGCCATACCAGTGGCAGCCGATTTTCTCCCCGTTGAGATAGCATTCCGAGATACCCTCAACGCGGCCCAGATCAAGCAGAATGCGGCCCGGCCGTTTCACCGGCACATTCGTGCAATACCTTGCGACGCCGGCAAAGGTGCTGTCCACCTTGCGGAGATCCGCCAGTCCCCCTTCCATGTGCACATTCAAATCGCCGCCAGAATAATACCACATCTCCACATCCCAACTTGTCAGCTGCATCCAGTCGGCTGCGGTGGATGCCTGCTGCGGTTTTTCCGGCACCGCGCGTCCCTGCTTTTTCTCAAACACCAGCAGGCGTGAACCGGCCGGCTCCAGAAAGAGATGTCCGGAGGCAGGCTTCCGCTCGCCCGTTTCCAGATCCCACACATACAATTGCTTGCCCTTGCTGATTTCTTTCGGGAAACTGACATTCATGTCGCAGGAATGGTAGCGGTGGCTGTTGGAGATGAAAAAGACGTCGTTGCCGTCCGCCGTGCGGTAGTGCACCTGCATCACATAAGGATCAGGGGCGTCAAATGTCAGGGCATGAGGAAGGTTCAGACGCTCCTGCAGCTCAGTATACCAGGCAATGTAATTGGAATCGGGCTTATGCACAAAATGATACCTGTCCCCATATTGGCGGATTGCCTTCATGCATTCAGCCACCCTGGCGTCCACCGCAGCATTGTCGGGATGCATCCCTAAGGAGCGGCACGGCTCCGTCTCCACGCAGACCACACGTCCGCCGGATGCCACAAAGCGACGGAGCTGCTCTGCCGTTTCGGGAGAGACGCTCTCCACATTAATGAGGAACAGGGTGCCGTACTTTCTGGTTCCGTAACAGATATTCCCCTTCTCCATCCTCGCCTGCCGCAGTATCCGTTCCGACACATAGTCGCATGACCCTCCGTTCTTCACAATCGCTTCCCAAATCAAGGTCTGGTAAGGCGCGTGTATTGCGGACGGGAAGGGTTCGTTCTGCATCCCCATTTTGCCCCACATGTCGGCTGTGGGCGTAAGGATTGCGATGTCAGCGACATTCTCACAATTCTGCAGCACCGTGTACAATCTGGCCTTATAGTCGTTATAGAGATGGAAATAGGGCCACCACGGGTTCCGCTCGCTATAATAGGCGCCGTAGCGTATCCATCCGGGGAACGGGGCATCCTGAGGCATATAGTTGAAGCCGTGGAAGACCGTGCCGGTAATGCCGCTGCAGACCGTCTGGTCACCGCCCAGCTTCAGCTCCTGCAAAGTCATGTTGAACACACGGTATGTATTGGTCATCTCCTCACAGCTGACAATCCGTCTGCCGTTCAGATGCGCGGCAGAGGAGACATACTTGTTAATCAT
>JAEEGH010013189.1_pt1 | contig 18371 bp, 11 predicted proteins | sample 9134181 | NCBI WGS metagenome assembly JAEEGH01 (sample SAMN16246544, study PRJNA631951) | gut metagenome | biome: gut microbiome; feature: rumen; material: DP-attached | host: Bos | place: Iran: Karaj | collected 2018-10 | reverse complement strand
CTTCATAAAGCCCACTTTAATTGGTTTAACTATGCAAAGGTAGCTATTTATTTCCCAAATACAAAGAAAAATAACGTTTTTTATTTTGTATTTTGTTCGATTTGCACTATCTTTGCACTATGATAAACCAACAATTATTGAATCCCAAGAGCATCGTCGTCATCGGCGGCTCTAACAACGTGCATAAGCCCGGTGGTGCTATAGTACGTAACATTAAGAATGGTGGTTTCGATGGTCCGCTGCACATCGTAAACCCCAAGGAAGACGAAGTGCAGGGAATCAAAGCCTATCATGATGTAAAGGACATCCCCGAAACGGACTTGGCCGTGCTCGTAGTGGCTGCCAAGTTCTGTCCCGATTACGTGGACTATCTTTGTGCCGAGAAAGGGGTGCGCGCCTTCGTGATTATCTCAGCCGGATTTGGCGAGGAGACCAAGGCGGGTGCCGAACTGGAGCAACGCATCCTGGATACGTGCAAAAAGTTCGGAGCAGCACTCATTGGTCCTAACTGTATCGGACTGCTGAACCGCAACCATCATAGTGTGTTTACGCTACCCATCCCCAACCTGAACCCACAGGGTGTTGATTTCGTATCGGGATCGGGTGCCACAGCCGTATTTATTTTGGAGAGTGCGGTTATCAAAGGCTTGCAGTTTAACAGCGTATGGAGCATTGGTAACGGCAAACAGATTGGTATCGAGGATGTGCTGCAGTATATGGACGAGCGCTTTAATCCCGAGACGGATTCGAAAGTAAAACTGCTTTATATCGAGAATATCTCTAACCCTGATAAGCTGTTGTATCATGCCAGCAACCTGATTCGAAAGGGTTGTAGGATTGCAGCTATCAAGGCAGGTTCGAGCGAGAGTGGCAGTCGCGCAGCATCATCGCATACAGGTGCCATTGCCTCGAGCGATTCGGCCGTAGAGGCTCTGTTCCGTAAGGCAGGTATCGTGCGCTGTTTCTCACGCGAGGAGCTCACCACCGTGGGTTGTATCTTTACGCTGCCCGAACTGAAGGGTAAGAACTTTGCGATTGTTACCCATGCAGGCGGTCCTGGTGTGATGCTGACAGATGCCCTGTCGAAAGGCGGACTGAACGTGCCCAAGATCGAAGGTCCTGAGGCCGACGAACTGAAAGCAAAGCTCTTCCCAGGCTCATCAGTAGCCAATCCTATCGATTTCCTGGCTACAGGTACTGCCGAGCAGTTGGGTACCGTAATTGATTATTGCGAAAACAAGTTTGACCATATCGATGCCATCGCCGTGATCTACGGCACCCCAGGCCTCACCCATCTGTACGAGGCCTACGATGTGCTCGACAAGAAAATCAAAGAGTGCAAAAAACCTATCTTCCCCATCCTGCCCAGTCTGCACACAGCAGGTCCCGAGGTTGAGGAGTTCCTGAAGCGCGGTCACGTTAACTTCAGCGACGAGGTGACGCTGGCCACAGCACTCAGCCAGATTATGCGCACCCCCAAGCCAGCACCACCCGAGGTGCAGCTTTATGGCATCGACCTGCCCCGACTCTATAAGATTATCAGCAGTGTTACAGATAATGGTTATGTATCGCCACAAACCGTACGCGATATTCTTTCGTGTGCAGGCATTCCCCTGGTGCCCGAGATGGTAAGCACCAAGAAAGACGAGCTGATTGCCTTTGCCGAGAACGTAGGCTATCCTGTGGTGGCCAAGGTGGTTGGTCCTATCCACAAGAGCGATGTGGGTGGTGTAGCCCTGAACATCCGCACCCCTGAGCACCTGACTCTTGAGTTCGACCGCATGATGAAGATTAAGGATGCCACAGGTGTGATGGTACAGAAGATGATGAAGGGTACCGAGTTGTTTATCGGCGCCAAATACGAGAACCGCTTCGGCCATGTAACCCTTTGCGGTTTGGGCGGCATCTTTGTCGAGGTACTGAAGGATGTATCAAGCGGATTAGCCCCATTGAGCTACGACGAGGCATACTCGATGATTCACTCGCTCAAGGGCTATAAGATATTAAAAGGTACACGAGGCCAGAAAGGTATTAACGAACAGAAGTTTGCCGAGATTATCGTGCGCCTGTCAACCCTGCTGCGTTTCGCCATCGAAATCAAAGAGATGGACATCAACCCCTTGCTGGCTGATGAGAACGACGTAGTAGCCGTTGACGCTCGCATTCTCATTGAGAAATGAGAAAATGTAAAAATGTAAGAATGTAAAAATGAAGACTGCGATAGTAGGTGGAGGTGCGGCTGGATTCTTCCTGGCCGTTAACCTCAAGGAAATGCAACCCGACATGGACATCACCATCTTTGAGAAATCGAAGAAGGTGCTGGCCAAGGTCGAGGTATCTGGTGGTGGCAGGTGTAACTGCACCAACTCGTTCGAGGCCGTAAGCGATTTGCAACAGGTATATCCACGTGGACACCGCTTGCTGAAACGACTGTTTAAGACCTTCGACTACCGCGATGCTTATGCGTGGTTCGAGAACCATGGAGTAAAACTCACCACTCAGGACGACAACTGCGTATTTCCCGCCTCACAGGATTCGCATACCATCATTAATCTCTTCTTGGCCGAAGCCCGCCGAAAGAACATCGAGATATGCACCCAGCATAAAATCGAGAGTCTCGACGAGCTGAACGACTTTGATTTCAAGGTCATCACCACAGGTGGTGGTACTGCATCGATGGCTGGCGTACCCACCATCGAACCCGTTCCGTCATTGTTCACCTTCAGCATTGCCGACGAGGCCTTGCGTGCCTTGATGGGCACGGTAGTGGAAGATGCCACCGCCTCGATCCCAGGCACTAAGTTCCGCAGTAACGGTCCGTTGCTCATCACCCACTGGGGCATGAGCGGACCAGCCATTCTGAAGCTCAGTAGTCATGCCGCTCGCGATTTGCACGAGCATAACTACCAGATGCCTTTGGCTGTGAACTGGACCTCGCTCAAGGAGCCCGACATCCAGCAGGAGTTGCGCACCATCATCGCCCAGCATCCGCAAAAACAGATTGCCACCATCCGTCCCTTTGGATTGCCCAGCCGTTTGTGGGATTACCTCGTAGCCAAGACCCTTGGCGAACGTGCCCAGAACCGTTGGCAGAATCTGAACCAGAAAGAGCTGAACCGACTGACCAATGCCCTGTGCAACGATCAGTACCAGATAGCAGGTCGTTCGGCCTTTAAGGACGAGTTTGTGACCTGTGGCGGCATCGATTTGGCGAGTGTGAATCCCAACACCTTAGAAAGCAAAAACCTCCCCAGCGTTTATTTCGCTGGAGAGGTTCTCGATATCGATGGTGTCACAGGTGGCTTTAATTTCCAAGCCGCTTGGACCACCGCTTATACCGTAGCCTGCGCTATTAGTCAACAAGCTTGTTGTAATCAGTCTCTCTCTGAGGGATAACCCATGTCCATGCATTGGTCTCCTCAGGCTGGATGGTGATGTCGAACACACCCTCGTAGAAGCTACCACCCTGCTTGCGGTTCTTACGAACGATGGGCTGTCCCCAACGCTTGTAGTCGAACCAGTCGTTACCCTCGGCAAAGAGGTCGAAACGACGATACAGCTTAATCTCTGTCATCAGGTCGTCGCCAGTCTTGGTGCTCTTGGCATAGGCAGCATCATACTGCTTCACAGCGTCGAACAACAGCTGCTGTGCCTCAGTCTCCTTACCCAGGTGCATGTCAGCCTCGGCCTCGGTGTAGAGCATCTCGGCAGCACGGATGACGGGGAATGAACCACCACCAGGATAGAAGTCAACCAGGAACTTAAACTGCATATAAGCATAGATCAGAGAAGTGAGCTTACCACTCTGGTCGAAATACAGTCTGTCGGCATACTCGCTCTTGGCACGGTTGTAGAGCTTACCAGTGCTACGACCGGCAGCGTTACACTCGGCATACTCAGCCTCGCTAGGTACGAGATAGAGTGAGCGGCGCACGTCGGTAGCAGGAATCTGATCGATGAGCTCCTTGCTGATGGCCACAGGATAGGTGCGGCAGTTGCTGGTGCTTGAGTTGGCACCGATGTAAGCATAGAAGCTATAGTAAGAGATGTTCTGCTGATCACTCTCATACACACCCCAGATCCACTCGTCGTTAGGTGTGTGGAAACCATCCTGATACTGGGCTGTAGTCATGAGCTTATGACCCTGACGAGCCAGAGCGGCATAGCTGGCAGCATTCTGCCAGTCCTCACGTGTCAGTGCAGCCTTGGCATAGATAGCGTAAGCCACATCCAGACCAGGCTCATAGAACTCCTTGCGATCGCGACCACTCTGCTGATAGAGCGAGATAGCGTCGTCCAGATCCTTATAGATCTGTGCATAAGTCTCGGCCTGAGTAGAAAGGGCCTGCTCGCCCAGACTCTCATCCACACGCAGCACGATACCACTGGTGTTACCCTGATGGTCGCTCCAGCGATTGGTGTAGAGCTGTGCCAGACGGAAGAACGAGTAAGCACGGAAGGTCAGGGCCTGAGCCTTGATAAACTGCTTGTCGGCCTCGTCGCCCTCGGCCTTATCGATATTGTTGATGATGGCGTTGGCATTGCTCACCAGCTTATAATAATAGTACCAAGGATAAACATCGTAGGTAGATGTGGGACGCAGGTGATAATTTGAGTTCCACACATTCTGCCATCCGCTGTGATTGCTCTTCTGACCATCGTTGCCAGTGAAGGTGCCATACCAGTTCAGGATGGTACCCTCACCATTCAGGCCCTGTGTCTGCAAATACTGAGTGGTCATGGCCTTGCAGATACCGTTCAGCGCCATCTCGGCATTCTTGGTAGTGCTCAGCACGGTGGGAGTACCCATCTCCGACTCAGGAGCTGTATCCAGAAAATCGCTGCTACAAGCATTCAGTCCCAGCGCTGCGATACATATAAATATATACTTTTTCATAATTGTCAATTATCAATTTTCAATTTTCAATTAAAACTTCACGTTCACACCAGCTGAGAAGATGCGAGGTGTAACGAAGGTAGCCGACTGCGAACCACTGAATGTCTGCTGTGGGTTCAATCCCTTACGTGCAGTCAGTGTGAACAGGTTCTCGCAGGTGAGTGTCACCATCACATTCTCTACACCAGCCTTGCGCACCAGCTCCTTAGGCAACTGGTAGCCCAGGTTGATATTCTTCAGGATGAGATAGCTTGCGCTGGTGAGCCAACGCGAAGAAGTGGAATTCAGATCAGCCTCGACACCACTTGCGATGGTGGGCGCGTTGCTCAGCATGGGCACACCGTTGCGATCGATAGCATCGGTGGCAGTAGCCTGCTCGGCAGTCCATCCCTTCAGCACGTCCTTGTGCAGGGCGGTAGGCATGCTCTGTGAGTTCATGAGCTCCTGATAGTTGCTATCCATTACCTTGCCACCCAGCTGATAGGTGAACAGTGTGTAGAGTGAGAAGGCCTTGTAGCTGGCGCTCACGTTGAAGCTACCATAGGCAGTAGGCATGGCCGAACCGTGGAACTCACGCTTACCGTAGGTAGTCAGATAAGTATAAGCCTTGCCATCGATTACTACCACAGCGTTCAGCTGCGAACCTGTAATCTGTGTACCGGCAGGGTTACCATAGGTAGCTGTGCCATCGGTAAAGAAGTACTCTTCGTCGTTGAACTTATAGAGCGACAGTCCGTTCTTGGTATTGATACCCTCCCAAGTGTAGGTATAGAACTGATAGCGATCCTTACCCTCTACAATCTTCTGCGAGCCAGAGATGATACCATCGCGGTTCTGCTCAGGCAGCTTCACCACCTTGTTCTTCTCGAAGGTGATGCTGGCACCCACGTTCACAGTCCAGTCCTTGGTCTTATACACATCCATATCGGCCGAGAATTCGAAACCGTGGTTAGAGATAGTACCCAAGTTCTTGGTAGTAACCGACTCGGCAGCACCTGTGTTAGTAGCACCAGCAGAGAGTGGGTTATATACGTTGAAGATCAGATCCTTGTTGCGACGATCAAAGTACTCTACGTTGACGTTGATCTTGTTGAGCAGACGACCCTCGATGGCGATACCCCACGACTGTCCAGTCTCCCACTTCAGATCCTCGTTAGGCAGCTGCGAGATAAAGTAAGCACCCTTGCCTGCATGCACATCCTGCTGATACAGGGCCATGTAGCCATAGAGGCCTGAGCCAGAGTCGTTACCCACCTCACCATAGTCGGCGCGCAGCTTCAGGTAGTTCACCCAGTCATACTGCTTCATCCACTTCTCGTTCGAGATCACCCAGCTGGCACCAGTGCTCCAGAAGTTACCCCAGCGGGCATCCTTTGAAAAGCGCGAAGAACCATCGCGGCGGAACGAGAACTCGATGTTGTATCGGCTGTCGTAACCATAGCGCACGCGGCCCAGGTATGACTCCAGACGATAGTTGTCGTTATAGTCGTAGAGCTGAGCAGGGTCGGTGAAGTTCAGCAGATTGGTCATGTTAGGCACAATCTCATTATCCTTACCAGCAAACATGAAGTTGCGTGTGTAGTTGTAGCTCTCATGACCCAGCAGGGCGTCGATAGCGTGCACGCCATACTCCTGGCGCCAGTGCAGCTGCTGCTGGAAGGTGTAGTCCTTCTGGCGGATGTCAGTGCGGCGCAGGCGTCCGTTGTTGCTCTTACCATCACCAATCTCAGCCGAGTAGTACTTGTTCTGAGAGTCGTTGTTCAGATTCAGGTTGCCCTTCAGTGTGAAAGTAAAGTTGTAGGGCAGCATGATATTAGCGTAAACCGTGCTGTTCACGGTGTTGCGGATTTTCTTGTCGGTATTCAACTGGTTCTCCCAGATGATGTGGCGATCGGCATACTGGTTGCGGGTGTGAACCACCTGTCCATTAGCGTCGATATACGAACCACCATCCCACTGCAGGTTGCCCTCGGCATCACGCAGATACTCGCCAGTGAGCACATCGTGCAGATGCACAGGATAAACAGGCGACATCTTACGGATCACACCGAATGGGTTGGCCTGAGTGTTACCAGTGCCATAGCCCGACTTGTAGTTCTGATGAGTAGCATTCAGGTTAACACCCAGCTTGAGCCAGTCGGCAGGCTGAATGTTGGCCGACAGACGGGCTGAGAGACGATCGAAACCAGAGGTCTTCAGATAGCCCTGCTCGTCCAGATAACCCAGAGACACCAGATAGTCCGACTTCTCGGTAGCGCCATTAGCGTTGAAGTTGTACTCCTGACGATAGCCACTGTGGATGGCCTGCTTATACCAGTCGAGGTCGTCGGCGTAGCTACCCTTGATACGGGCATCGCTCACCAGCTTGCCATCGGCTGTAAACAAGGCATCGTCGGCCTTATCATAGATATTCAGATAGATGCGGTTGGCTATGATATTCTTACTGGCATAGGCACCAGCAGTAGCAGCATCGTCGCCAGCTGCCATGCGATTGTTCTTCAGATTGAGCCACTGGGCCTCCATCCACTGGTTAGCACCGAGACGGTCGTACTCGGGGATACCACGCATGTAGATACCCTGCTTCACATCGAAGGTGACGTTCATCTTGCCCTGCTTACCCTTCTTGGTGGTAATCAGGATTACACCGTTAGAGGCACGGTTACCATACAGGGCTGCCGAAGCAGCATCCTTCAGAACCGACATGCTCTCGATGTCCTGTGGGTTCAGGTCAGAGATATTACCATTATAAGGCACACCATCCAGGATATAAAGAGGTGCCGACGAACCATTCACGGTTCCCACACCACGGATACGGATCTGTGGGTCCTCACCAGGAGCACCAACGGTGCTGTTCACCTGTACACCAGTCACCGAACCTTCCAGTGCCGATGCTACCGATGTGGTAGGACGCAGCTCGATGGCCTCGCTCTTTACCTCCTGAATAGATCCGGTAAGCGATGTCTTCTTCTGTGTACCATAAGCCACAACTACCACCTCGTCCAGGGTGTGTACATCATTTCTTAACTGAATCTTTAAAGTTTTTGTGCTTACTGCCACCTCAAGTGGTTCCATGCCCACATAGGTAATACGCAGTGTTTTCATACCCTCTGGTACTTCGAGTGTGAAGTTACCATCATAATCGGTAATGGTACCAATGCCTGAATTGCCAACCACCTGAATGGTGGCACCAATAATAGGCTCGTTATCCTCATAACTTACCACTGTACCAGTAACCGTTGTTTGTGCCAGTGCCATCCCCACACTAAGGAACAGCCCAGCCAACATCATACTGAGTCTTTTCATTTAATTTAAAGTATAAAAAATATATTAGTAATTACTATTCAACTTAACAAACCAAAATTATCAACCTAATCTTCTTCTTTTTTCTAAAATTTTAATCAATATCACTGGAATGAGGGCGCAAAGTTAAGAAAAATTTTTAATACTCACAAGTTTTTTTCAAAATATATGGTATTTTTATGCTCAATTCTTGCGCTAAGTTGCTCCAACTATTGTACGTTTGTGCAAATTTCGTAACTTTGCATCCGCAATTATTGATTACTATTTATAATATTAATTTTTCATCGCATCATGGAGCAACAAAAACGCTACGGTCACTTCGACGACCAACACCGCGAGTACGTGATTACCGACCCGCAGACTCCTTGGCCCTGGATTAACTATCTGGGCAACGAGGACTTTTTCTCTTTAATTTCTAATACCGCCGGCGGTTACTCATTCTACAAGGATGCCAAGTTCCGTCGTATCACTCGTTATCGTTACAATAATGTACCAATGGACAATGGTGGCCGATACTTTTATATCAAGGATGGCGACACCGTTTGGAACCCAGGTTGGAAGCCCTGCAAGACTCCACTCGATTTCTACGAGTGCCGTCATGGTATGAGCTACACCCGCGTCACTGGTCGTAAAAACGGCGTCGAGGCCAGCGTGCTGTTCTTCGTTCCCCTCAAAAAATGGGCCGAGGTACAGAAGCTCACACTCACCAACCAGAGCAACGAGGTTAAGAACCTCAAACTGTTCTCGTTCGAGGAGTGGTGCCTGTGGAATGCTGCTACCGATATGGAGAATTTCCAGCGTAATTTCTCTACTGGCGAAGTCGAAATCGAGGGTAGCACCATCTATCACAAGACCGAGTACCGTGAGCGTCGCAACCATTATGCGTTCTACCATGTAAACACCCCTATCCAGGGCTTCGATACCGATCGCGAAACCTTCGTAGGCCTCTATAACGAGTTTGCCGATCCCCAGGTAGTAATCGAGGGCAAGCCCCGCAACAGCCACGCCCACGGTTGGAGCCCCATCGCCTCGCATTACATCGAGGTAACCCTGCAGCCAGGCGAAAGCAAGGACTTTGTGTTCCTGCTGGGTTACATCGAGAACGAGCAGGACAAAAAATTCTCAGCACCTCAGGTCATCAACAAGGACAAGGCACACGCCCTCATTGCCGAGCTCGACACCACACAGAAGGTCGATCAGGCCTTTGCCGAACTCTGTCAGTATTGGGATGCCCTCCTTAATATATATAATGTACGCACAGGCAACGATAAGCTCGACCGCATGGTTAACATCTGGAACCAGTACCAGTGCATGGTAACCTTCAACTTCTCTCGTTCGGCTTCGTTCTTCGAGAGTGGTATCGGCCGTGGCATGGGCTTCCGCGACAGTAACCAGGACCTCGTAGGCTTTGTACACCAGATTCCATCACGCGCCCGTCAGCGCATCATCGATATTGCCTCAACCCAGTTCCCCGATGGCGGCTGCTATCACCAGTATCAGCCCCTCACCAAGCGCGGTAACAACGATATCGGCGGTGGATTCAACGACGATCCCTGCTGGCTCATCTTCGGTACCGTGGCTTACATCAAGGAAACAGGCGACTTCTCAATCCTCGACGAGATGGTACCATTCGACAATCAGCCAGGCTCTGAGGTAACACTCTTCGAGCACCTCAAGATTTCGATGGATCACGTTATCAACAACCTCGGTCCTCACATGCTGCCACTCATCGGCCGTGCCGACTGGAACGACTGCTTGAACCTCAACTGCTTCTCATGGGATCCAAACGAGAGCTTCCAGACCACCGAGAACGTATCCGAGGGCACCAAGGCCGAGAGCCTCATGATTGCCGGTCTGTTCGTAGTAACAGGTAAGGATTACGTTGCCCTGTGCCAGAAACTGGGTAAGACCCAGGAGGCCGAGCGCATGCAGAAGGCTATCGACGCTATGATCGAGGCTGTGAAGAAGCACGGCTGGGATGGCGAGTGGTATCTCCGCGCTTACGATTTCTATGGCAATAAGATTGGTAGCAACGAGTGCGACGAGGCTAAGATCTTCATCGAGAGCCAGGGCTGGTGTACCATGGCCGAGATTGGTGCCCAGGAAGGTATGGTTGCCAAGAGTCTCGACTCTTGTAAGAAATACCTCGAGTGCGAGCACGGTATGGTGCTTAACAACCCCGCCTTCACCAAGTATATCTACGAGTACGGCGAAATCTCATCATATCCCGAGGGCTACAAGGAGAATGCAGGTATCTTCTGCCACAACAATCCTTGGGTCATCATCGGCGAGTGCTTGGCAGGTCGTGGTAACGATGCCTGGAGCCACTATGCCAAGATTCTCCCCTCATACGTCGAGGAGAAATACCAGACCCTGCACAAGGTTGAGCCATACGTAAACTGCCAGATGGTAGCTGGTAAGGATGCCTTTAAGCCAGGCGAGGGTAAGAACTCATGGCTCACAGGTACTGCAGCTTGGATGTGGTACACCGTATCAGAGTTCATCCTTGGTATCAAGCCCGACTATGATGGTATCCGCATCGATCCTTGTCTGCCAGAGACAGCAAGCGACTATACCGTGAACCGTAAGTTCCGCGATGCCGAGTACGAGATTACCATCCATCCTAACGGCGCCCAGAAGGGTGTTAAAGCCATCACCCTCGATGGTCAGCTGGTAGATGGCACCGTCATCCCCTACTCTGCTGGTAAGCACGTTGTAGAGGTTACTATGTAATCTTCGATGACATATCTATACAAACAAATCCTCGCTCAGTGATGGGCGAGGATTATTGGTTTTAGGCGACAATAAGTATGTTATACACTTCAAAAATGTACCTGCGTACCTGCGTTCGCCCTACCCTGCAAAATGGGGGCTTTTGAGCGGTACGGCAGAATCTGGTGGATTGTTAACGAGATTTTTGTAAAATCTGCCGAACTATCTCAGATGGTAAGGCAGTATTAATAAGATAGTATATATAGGAGGCGGCGACTTATAGACTATTTCTTTACATTTTAACATTTCAAGAAAAAATCGAGAAAAGTCGAAAAAAGGCTATTTTTGCGTCGATTTTTTATGTACCTTTGCATCGTCAAAAAGAAACAAAGTGCACACGTGGATTGAGACACACAGAGAGTAATTAACAAGAGTATTAACCATTAAAATTAAAAGTATTAGAGTATGGCGAAGATTTTTTATGAAGTACGACAGAACAAGAACCAGAAGTCGCAAGTTTTTGGCAAGTGGTTTGCCCACAGCAAGAGTGTTGAAACCCTGAATACCCGCAAGCTGGCTAAGCACATCAGCGAGCACGGTAGCGTTTATACGCAGGATGTAGTGTTTGGTGTGCTGGAGAAGTTCCGCAGCTGCCTGGTGGAGATGCTGCTGGAGAGCAAGCGAGTGAAGATCGACGGGCTGGGCACCTTCTTCACTACCCTGGAGAATGAGCCCGGCGGTGCCGCTAAGAAGGAGGAGTTTAATGTGGGTAAGAACCTGAAGGCTCTCCACATCCGATTCATGCCTGAGCAGGAGCAGGAGATGAACATCTCGAGTCGCGAGTTCCTGAAGAAGGCCGAGTTTGTGAACGCTGAGAGTCTGCTGGGCAGCGACAGCGAGACCACCAACAGCAGTGGTGGTAGCAGCCAGAGCGGCAATACCGGCGGCAATACCGGTGGAAACACTGGTGGCAATACAGGTGGCAATACCGGCGGTGGCGGCAACACCCCTGGCAGCGGAGGTAGCGACATGAACTAGCGGAAGGAGGTGAGTTATGACAAAGAAAGAGACGATTAAGTTTATTATTCAGATGATTGCGAGCATCGCAACTGCGATTGTAACGGCACTGGGTGCAACCAGCTGCATGGGTGCCCTGTAGAAATGTAAACCCTCAGGTTTCAAAGCGAAGCCTGAGGGATTTTTTCTTCCTGTATAAATTATGTTAAAGCTTTCGAGGAATTGCATATCATTAAGAAATAATACTTATATTTGCACCGCAAAAAAGATTTTTTTATGGTTAAAGGTTTATGGTTGATTAATTTAATTTTTTAAGTGATATGAGGAGCCAACAGTGATGTTCGCTCCTCGTTTTATTTTTTGGAGGGTGAAATAATAAATGGGAACCATTGCTGGCTCCCATTTATTCTATTTATTTGTGATTAGTGGTATAATCGAGGGCGGCGCCGATGGCGGTGCAGTACTGCGAATACTTGGGGATGTGGAAACGGATGTTGTAAAGCGTTTCGAGGGCAGGGAACACCTCTTTACACTGGGGCAGCAGCGAGAGGTTGCCAATGAGCACAAAATCGCGTATATCGCTGCCTATAGAGGCGAGCCAGGCGGCTGAACCTATCGACTGCAGAACCATGTGGATCAGGCCTGCTGCAATATCCTCCTTAGAGGCATCGCTCTGGGCGTTGGCAAAGTTACTGGCAGTGGTATCCATGGTTAAGCCTGGCACAGGGATGGCGCTGATATCGCCAATCGTCAAGTCGATATTACGGATATTGCCATGCTTGGCCATGGTGGCCACCTGCTTGATATCGCTGGTGTTGAGCATAATGCGGGCCAAGCCGGCCAAGGTACCACCACCCACGCCAATACCGCCTATATGGCGCATATCGTTGCCATCGCAGCGTACAAACGAGGTACCAGTACCCATTGACACCACGATGGTGTGATCGAGCTTTGACTCGAAACGGGCGCCCAGACCATCGGCAACGAACTCCTGACTCTTGGCGGTGGGCAATCCGTAGATGGGCTGATCGATATAAGCAGCACCTACGCCTGTGAGCATCACCTGATCGACATCCTGCAGATTGATATCATTATCGTGCAGATACTTGCCAAAGGCTCCGAAAAGTGACGTGATAGGATCGGCAGCGGTGATACTGATTGGAGCTGACACCTTGCCATTCTTGATTCCAACAATCTTTGTAGTTGAAATACCAACATCGATACCAATAACTATGCCCATGTTACATTAAACATTAAAGATTAAACATTAAAACATTTTAGGTATATATACGAAAAAACCCGGCTGTAGATAACTACAAGACCGGGCTAATGAAAGGAGGAGTGGTACCTCCAGGAATCGAACCGGGGACACACGGATTTTCAGTCCGATGCTCTACCAACTGAGCTAAGGCACCAACATTTCAAATTCGTTTTGCAAACATCCTTTCGTTGTTTTGCGGGTGCAAAGGTACGACTATTTTTCGAACCCGCCAAACTTTTAAACACCTTTTAACAAATAAATTTGCTAAGATAACGGGTTCCAGCCTTGTGCTTTTAACGCAAACTCCTGATTATCACGGGTTACGAGTATTTGACCGAATTTTGCGTCGGTAATGTGACCAATGAGCTTAATGCCATCAATCTGCTGAATCTTCTCGTGATCGCCGATGGGAACGGTGAACAATAATTCGTAATCTTCGCCACCATTCATGGCGCAAGTAGTAACGTTCATGTTCATTTCTTCGGCCATTACGGCTGTCTGATAGTCGATAGGAATATTCTTTTCGTAGATACGGCAGCCTACCCCACTCTGCTTACAGATGTGCATGAGTTCGCTTGAGAGGCCATCGCTGATGTCCATCATAGCGGTAGGACGGATGCCTGCCTCGCGCAGCTTCTGGATGATATCGCCACGGGCCTCGGTCTGCAACTGGCGCTGCAACAGATACTCCTTACCACTGAAATCGGGCTGGAAATCCTTGAGAGCTGACAGCTGAGAGTTGAGAGTTGACAGTTTTGCATCGTTGCCGGCGGCTTTGGCTTCAGCTATCTTCTTTTGCAGATCGTTTATCTGACCGTAGTAAACGTTCTTTTCGCGCTCAAGGAGCTGCAGGCCCATATAGGCTGCACCCAGGTCGCCACTTACGCATACCAGGTCGGTATCCTTGGCGCCATTGCGGTACACAATCTCCTCCTTGGCAGCCTCGCCAATACAGGTGATGCTGATGGCCATGCCGGTATACGACGAGGTGGTGTCGCCACCAACCACATCTACATTCCACTTTTCGCAGGCCAGGCGCAGTCCGCTGTAGAACTCCTCGATATCCTCGACACTGAAACGCTTGCTGATGGCGAGCGAAACGGTGAGCTGACGGGGTGTGCCGTTCATGGCGAAGATATCGCTGATGTTTACCATGGCCGACTTGTAGCCCAGGTGCTTGAGGTCGATATAAGTAAGGTCGAAGTGTACGCCCTCCATCAGCATATCGGTGGTAACGAGTACCTGCTTATCGGGGTAGCTGAGTACGGCGCAATCATCGCCAACACCTTTTACGGTGCTGGCGTTCTTGATTTCGATATCTTTTGTTAAACGGTCGATAAGACCGAATTCTCCTAATTTTGCTATTTCCATCCTTCAGTTGGGTGATCGGTATTAAACTTGTCTTGGTTGTGAGCCTGGATACGCTCGGCTCGGATAATCATCTCGCGCATAATGGCAGTCATCTTGGGCTGTGCCATGTTGGCAGCCTCCTGCACCTCCTCGTGACTTACCTCGACGGGCACGTCGAAGCCACCCAGGTCGGTGATGACCGAGATACCAAAGGTTTTGATGCCACAGTGGTGGGCTACGATTACCTCGGGTACGGTACTCATACCTACGGCATCGCCACCAAAGATGCGATACATCTTATATTCGGCAGGGGTCTCGAAGGTGGGGCCCTGAACGCCTACATACACACCATGCTGCACGGGGATATTAAGATCGTTGGCGATGCTGTCGGCCTCGGCAATGAGGTTGTGATCGTAGGTTTCGTGCATATCTGGGAATCGGGGACCTGTGGGGAAGTTCTTACCACGCAGCGGATGCTCGGGGAAGAGATTGATGTGATCGGTGATAATCATCAGGTCGCCAATCTTAAACTGGGGGTTCATACCGCCTGCTGCGTTCGACACATACAGGGTGTTGATGCCCAGCTCGTACATAACACGAACGGGGAAGGTGACATCCTTCATAGAGTAGCCCTCGTAGAAGTGAAAACGGCCCTGCATGGCCATGATGTCGACACCACCTAACTTACCAAAAATGAGTTTACCCTTGTGGCCCTCGACGGTTGACACAGGGAAGTTGGGTATATCTTTATAAGGAAACTCGTAAGTATCAGTTATTTCTGAAGCTAATTGTCCGAGGCCTGTTCCCAGTACTATCGCTGTTTTGGGACTTGTGGTCATCCTTTCTTTTAGCCAGGATGCTGTTTCTTGAATTTTTGTATACATATCCTAATATTTTTTGATTAAACTCTTTTTGCTGGCCTTGCATGATAGCAATACGCAGCGGTAACGCATAAAGATGGCGCTTCACGTCGTCGGTAAGTCCATCAACCACCATCAGGCGCGTGGCATCCTTTTCGGTGGTAAGCACCAGTCGCGGTTCGGGCAGCTGGGCAAAGGCCTCGTTGATGGCCTGGATATCCTTACGCTTAAAGTCGTGATGATCGCCAAAGGTGAGAGGTGTAATCTGCGAGTGATACTGCTGCAGATCGTGCATCAACTGCTCGGGCGAGGCAATGCCTGTAAGGAGCAGAATATTCTTGCCTGCGAGCGCCTCTAAGCTATCCACGGGAGCCATATTGGGCTCGTTGGTAAATACGGGGCGCGGGGCATCGTACTCTAAGGTTGAGAAGAACAGCTGCTGATAGGGATACAGATTCATAGCCTTGGTGATGACACGGAACTCCATGGGTTTGAGGTCCTTGGGGCACTTGGTGATAATCACGATGTCGGCTCTGTCCTTAGCCTTGACGGGTTCGCGCAAACGACCGGCAGGCAGCAGGCGATCGTAGATAACCAGGCGATGGTAATCTACCAGCAGGATGTTGATACCGGGCTTGACATAACGGTGCTGGAAAGCATCGTCGAGCAGCACCACATCGATATCCAACCCGCTCTCGTCGGCAGTGAGCTTGCTGATACCACGGGTGCGCTTGCGATCGACAGCCACGGTGATATCAGGGAACTTCTGTTTCATCTGGAATGGCTCGTCGCCTATCATAGGCATGGGGGTATCCTTATCGGAGAGCACAAACCCGCTGCTTTTACGCTTGTAGCCACGACTGAGCACAGCCACATTCTGTTTGTCCTTCAGCAATCGGATAAGATACTCAACATGTGGGGTCTTGCCTGTTCCACCCACAGTGATATTGCCCACAGAGATAACGGGGGTACTGAAGGAACGGCTCTTCAAGATGCCCATCTCGAACAGCAGATTCCTGATACCCACGCCCAGACCATAGAACCAAGCCAGGCCCAGCAGCTTATTATTGATTTTGATGAAATCGCCTTCCAAAACTTGTTAACTATTCACTATTCACTATTCACTATTTCACGCGGATGTCGTCGAGCATACGTGCCTGCATACGACTATTGTTCTTGAGATCGTTGCGAATCTGCATGAGTGGCAGATAGGCATCGCCCAACAGCTCGCGAATCTGACCATCGAGGTATGAACCCTTAGGCTCCTTGTTCATGAGCTTCTCGAACCATCCTGGCTCGGCAGGATAAGCGGCGGTGTGATACTCCTGAAGCTTAGCCAGCTCGGCTGCCTTCTTAACAGCATCGTCCAAGCTACCCAGCTTGTCAACCAGCTTGATGCCAAGGGCATCGCTGGCCAGCCATACACGGCCCTGACCTATCTCGTTAACCTGCTCGGGCTTAAGACCACGACCCTCGGCTACTACATTCAGGAAATTCTGATAACCACGATTGATGTAGTTCTGCATCTGGCGCATAATCTCCTGGGTGTCCTTACCTGCTACCAGCTCGGTTTCGTAACCGGCAAACTGGTGGGTCTTCACACCATCGAAGGTGATGCCCAACTTATCGGTAACCAGGCCGCTGACGTTAGGAATCAGGCCGAAGATACCAATACTACCAGTGATAGTAGTAGGCTCGGCAATGATATAGTTGGCAGGTGAGCTAATCCAGTAACCACCCGAGGCGGCTGCACCACCCATAGATACTACAACGGGCTTCTTGGCCTTGATGAGCTTAACGGCATGGCGGATATACTCGGAAGCCACAGCGCTACCACCACCTGAGTTTACACGGAACACAACGGCTTTCACATCATCGTCGTCGGCCAGCTTGCGCAGGTCGTCGGCAACGGTCTTACCTACAATGCAGTGACCACCGCCATCGAGCATGTTCATGGCCTCGCTATCTACAATGCTACCATAGGCATAGTAAACAGCAATCTTACCGCCATTCTCCTTCTGCTTGCTCTTTACGTTGAGCATGTCGCTCAGGGTAAGCTGGTTAATCTCATCATTCTTACCCAGCTTGAGGCGGTTTTTAATCTCGGCCTTTATCTCCTCGGGGAAGAGCACCTTATCAACCAGCTTGCTCTTGATGAGCTGCTCGGCAGGTGTGAATGCCAGCAGGCTATCGTTAACCAGCTTGTCGAGCTCGTCGGCCTTTACCTTACGGCCCTCGGCCATCTCCTTGAGCCAGTATTTCCAGATACCACCCAGGTAAGCCTGGCGCTGCTCGCGATCGTAATCGCTCATGCCAGTAAGGGTGTTGCTCTCTACATAGCTCTTATATTTTCCAACCTTGGCCACCTGGTACTTGATGCCAAGCTTATCGTACAATCCCTTATAATACTCGTTCTTACCACCCAGACCGCGCAGATCGACCGAGCCCTGACCATTAAGGTAGATCTTATCGGCAACGGTAGCTACATAATACGAGGCCTGTGAGTAGTTATTGGCATAAGCCACAATCCACTTGCCGCTGGTCTTGAAGTCCTTGAGTGCATCGCGCAGCTGCTGGGCTGTAGCAGGACTATCGAAGCCAGCCGAACCACCCTGGATATAGATACCCTTGATATCATCGTTGTCCTTAGCCTTGCGGATGCTGGCAATGAGATCGTCGAGACCCATAGAGCCTGTATCGCCTAAGCCTAAGAAATCGTCGAACGGTGTACCCTCTTCGGAACGCTCGTTGACAGAACCACTGAGTTTAAGCACAAACACAGAGTTTTCCTTGACCTTAGTTGCAGCCGAATCGCTGGCAACCATGCCTACCAAAGAAATAACGAAAAACAGTCCGGTAATCAGACTGAGGATAACAATACCACAGATAGTGGCCAATGTCATTTTCAGGAATTGCTTCATAAAATGTCTTTTATTGGTTACGTAACAGTTTGCAAAGATAGCAACTTTTTTGC
>JAEEGH010013185.1_pt1 | contig 18381 bp, 14 predicted proteins | sample 9134181 | NCBI WGS metagenome assembly JAEEGH01 (sample SAMN16246544, study PRJNA631951) | gut metagenome | biome: gut microbiome; feature: rumen; material: DP-attached | host: Bos | place: Iran: Karaj | collected 2018-10 | reverse complement strand
CTTCGCCCGCACGAAAAAGGCCTGGCCGGATGGCCAGGCCCGTGCGGGTGAAGGGACTCGAACCCATACGCCGTAAGGCACCAGATCCTAAGTCTGGGTTGTCTACCAATTCCAACACACCCGCGGATGGGACTGCAAAGATACTAATTTTTTCAGATTCCGGATTTTTTTATGTAAGTTTGTAGGTTGCAATACTATGAAGACAATGAGGTTCTCTGATATCTTCCGGCGCACCGCCCTGCTGTCCCTGCTGGTGACGGCCTCGCTGCTGGCCGCCGCGCAAAACCGGGCCGCCGCGCAAAACCGGGCCGCCGCGCAAAACCGGGCTGCCGCGCAAAACAAGCCCGCGCAGAACCCGCTGGGTATCGACGACACCTGCTATACCCTCCTGAAAGAAGTGGAACGGCAACTGGGGAAACCCGGTTTCACCCCGACCAACGAACTCTTCCGGCAGGCCGCGGATGAGAAGAAGGACCAGAAAGCCCAGATGCTGTATCACATCGAGGTGATCAAGGACCTGATGGCGCGCCCGGCTTCGGAAGAATACGACGCCGTCGTGGACGAGACGCGGGAAGATGTCCGTAAGCACACCCAGGAAAACGGACTGAACCAGTATTATTATCAGGCCTGTCAGCTCTCTCAGGAATACTATTATAAAAAAGGGGAGACCTACCGCTCGCTCCTGGTCCTTCAGGAGATGCAGGCGCACGCCATCGAAGACGCCAACGCCTACGGCATCTGGACCAGCGCGAAGTATCTGGCCGATATGTACATCCGGCATAACGACTACGTGAGTGCCAAACCCCATCTGGAGCGGGCCATCAGGTTTTACAATACCACGGATGACGCCTCCATCCTTAAGGAATCACCTACAAGGTTGTACTGCGACCTGGCCGATACTTATCCCATCGCCTCGGATTCCGTCCGGATCAATGTACAGAAAGGACAGCTATACGCCAAAACGCGGATGGATACGCTCCGCTGCGAGTACTACCTGTTGCGGCTGGCCGCCCTGGACGGGGACCGGAAAGAATACGAACGGCTGAAGGCCATCTGCCGGCAGGACCCGGACTTTCCCAGAATCACCAGCGACGCGGAACTTTTCTTCGACCTGATTGACGCCACCCAGGACGGAAGCATCCTGAACCGGGAAGAGGACATCTACAAACTGGCCACCGTCCGGGAAATGAAGGTGATTGCCAACCTCTGCGAGAACAAGGGTTACAAGGAATTTGCCTTCGTGGTGGAGAAGAAACTGGTGAACCTGATGGAGAAGCTCATCTCCACCACTACGCTCTCCCGTATTTCAGAACTGGAAGTATCGATGGGGAAGGCTGCCCTGAACGCCGAACTGGTGACCAAGGAAAATCAGATCTCCCGCATCTCGCACGTTGCGCTGCTCCTGCTCACATTCCTGTTCGCCGCCCTGGCCGTTTTTACCATCGTCTACATCCGGCAACTCAAGAAGGCCCGGATAAAGGACGAGGCACAGATTGCATCCCTGCAGGAGGCCAATGAAAAAGTAAGGATGGCCGATGCCGCCAAAACCCGCTTCGTCCAAAATATGAGCCACGAGGTTCGCACCCCGCTGAACGCCATCGTGGGATTCTCCCAACTGCTTTCGCTGCCGGACGGCTCGCTGAGCCCGGAGGAGAAGGATGAGTTCTCCGGCCACATCGTAAACAACACCAAGATGCTCACGATGCTGCTGGACGACATCCTCAATGCATCGGCGATGGACAGCGGCAACTACCGCATCACTTACGAGGAAGGGGAGAAGAACTTTATGGCGCAGTCGGCCATTTCCAGTGCCGAACACCGTCTGCAGCCCGGCGTGAAGATGGAATACGTTCCGGAAGACCCGGCGCCGTTCACCTTCACCACGGACCCGCGCCGTGTCCAGCAGATCCTGATCAACCTCCTCACCAACGCCTGCAAGCATACGATGGCGGGCGAAATTATCCTTTCCAGTTCCCTTACGGAGCATCCCGGCTATGTGACGTATGCCGTTACGGACACCGGGACCGGCGTCCCCGCCGAAAAGGCGGAAGCCATTTTCGAGCGCTTCACCAAGCTGGACGAATTCGTCCAGGGAACGGGACTGGGTCTGAGTATTTGCCGCGACATTGCCTCCAGGATGGGGTCCAAAGTATTTCTGGATACGTCCCATCCCGGCCCCGGCTCCCGTTTCGTCCTGTTGGTTCCCGTTAGCCCTGTCGAGAGATGAGTCTGAAAAAGTTCATATCGGCCTTCCTGACGTTCCTGCTGTTCACGGCAGGGGCGGCGGCGCAGAACAATCCTTACCTGATAGACGACGTTTGCTACCAGTACTTCAGCATCGGCGAAACCCTGATGGACGACCTCTCCAACGACGCCTTCGATTTGGCGATTAACGCCCTGCTCAAGCGGGCGAAGGAAGTGAATGACGAAAAGGCCCGCACCTTATACTATGTGGAGAGGACGAAACGGTCCACCCGGGTGGCCCGTAGGATGACGGATCTCTCCGCGGCCAATGCGCTGGTGGAACAGAACAGGCGGGAAACGATGGCTGTAGCCCGCGAGACGGGATACATGCAGTATTTCTTCTATGCCTACGAACTCACCCAAAACCACTATGTGAACACGCACCAGGAGGTGCACGCGCAGGCGCTGCTCACGGAAATGATGGACATAGCGGAAAAGGAAAACAACGAGTACGGCCTGTGGCAAAGCCAGCGTTACATCTCGATGCTTTACCAGCGGCAGAACGACCTGTTGAACACCCGCAAATATCTGAAGGAAGTCATCCGGATCTATGAAAATTCGGAGGACCCGAATATCCGGCGGCAGAGTCTCACCCGCGTATTCTGCGACCTGGGGGACACCTACCTGTACGATACGGATTCGTCCCGCTTCTATTATAATAAGGCGGAAGAACACGCCAAGCTGCCCGCCGACACGCTCCGCGTCACCTATTACAAGGCGCAGATAGCCGCCCTGGACGGAGACGTCAAACAATACCGTAAGTGCCGCGACTTCTGCCTGGAAGATCCCGGCTTCCCCGGGCCCATCAACGGCGGCGACGCCCTGTTCGCCTGCGTGGACGATATCATCGGCCGGCAGCCACTGGACAGCCTGGCCCGAAAGATCCGGGGAGCGGTCTCCAAGCGGCAGATGATTTACCTTAGAAACCTGGCCATCGTCAACCGGCAGGAAGACATTACCTCCTGGCTGGGGACCAGTATCATCCTCTCGATGTATGCCGACATCAGTTTCCTCAATGACCTCAAGATGGAGGAAGTGTCGGCCGTGATGGAGAACAGCCGGCTTTCACAGGAGATGGAAGGTCAGCGGGCCCGCATCACAAGACTGCGCCTGGCGGTCATCCTGCTGGCGGCAGCCCTCGCCGCGGCCCTGGTTGCAATCCTTTTGACAAGACACAAAAACAAATAACAATGGTACCCCTTTACGCACAAGACCACGACTATTCCCAGTACAATGTGCTGGCGGTGGACGACATCCCCATCAACCTCCTGCTGGTGCAGAAGATGCTCTCCCGCTTCAATTTCGAGATCCGCACCGCCGCCAACGGAAAGCTGGCGCTGGACGCCGTGGCCCAGAAGAAGCCGGACCTCATCCTGCTGGACCTGATGATGCCCGGAATCGACGGTTTTGAAGTGATCCGCCGCCTCAGGGAGAACCCGGAGACCGCCGACATCCAGATTGTCATCCTGAGCGCCCTCAACTCCAACGAGGACATCGTGAAAGGCTTCAACGCCGGCGCCAACGACTTCATTATGAAGCCCATCATTATGGAAAAACTGCTCACCTGCGTGGTGACGCAGTTGCAGGTGGTGGAGTCCAAACGGAAATAGACCGTGGTAAGAAAACTGTTTCTTACGGCATTGGCCTGCCTGGCGTGCCTCGCCTCGCAGGCGCAGATTGTGAACCGTCTGCGCGTGGACAGGGACACGTTCATCCGCTATGCGTACGGCCGTATGCAGCAGTTCAATCCCGACAACCTGGCCCTGGCCGATTCCCTCTACGTGATGGGCGGCCCCAAGGAGAACTTCCGCTACAAATGCCTGGCCCTGTCTCTGGAGATGCCCGTCCGCTTCGCCCAGGGGGAATATGACCGGATGGACGAAACCGCGCGCGAAGTCAAGGAACTGCTGGCCGACCGCAAGGACCTCCGCGAGTTCTACTTCTCCTTCCTGCACGAGTACTGCGAATACCTGGTGCAGATAGACCGGGCGCCGGATGCCGTGCTGGAGGCCCGGGAGATGGAACGGCTGGCCACGGCGGAAAAGAAGCCCGCGGGAATGATGTACGCCCACCGCATCATCGGCCTCATCCAAAGCTACAGGGGCAACGCCCACCTGGCCGTGCTGAATATGGAAAAGGCGGTGCGCTTCTGCCGGGATGCCCGCGCGGAGCAGGACCTTCCCAACCTCTACATCCTCCTGGCGCAGGAGAACGTGAAACTGAAAAACTACCCGGAGGCGCTGAATTACGTCTACCGGGCCGAGGAATACGAGCAGTTCAGCCCGTCCATCCGCATCAAGGCGCAGATGACGCGCGCCTACCTTTACTTCCACCAGGGGGACTACGCCGCCTTCTGGAAAACCTACGAAACCCTGAGGCAGGACCCGCTGTATGACCTGCAGGCCGATTCAGACACCCGCTGCCGGATCGACATCAGCTACCTCCGCTCCCGGGGGTTCTTCGAGGAGGCGCTCTCCAAGGCCGATTCCCTTCGCACGGGCAAGGCCCGCCTGGAGCAGAAGCACGGCATCTATGCCGATATGCAAGTCTACGACAAAGCCTACGGCCAGCTTTCCCAGCTGATGAACGAGAAAGACTCCGTGTACATCAAGGTCCAGAACGAGGACCTGGCCATCCTGGACGCGGAGATGAACAACGCCCAGCTCCGGGAAGAAGCCCAGCGGCTCAAGGCCCAGAACCAGATGACCATCCTCATCGGCTTCCTGGTGATGTTCGCCATTGCCTTCGGGGCCATCCTGGTGAGCCAGTGGCAGCTGCGGCAGAATATGGACGAGATGCGCCGCAAGAACAGCCAGACGCTCGCCACCCGCCGCGCCCTGCAGAAGGCGATGGAGTCCAAGGAATCTGAAAACGAATACAGGATACGGCTCCTGCAAAACCGCAAAACCAATATGCTGAGATTATGAAAATCAAAGATCTGTTCAAATACCACGGCAACGAGCTTGCCGCCCTTCTGATTTTCCTGGCAGGAAGCATCCTGGGGATGCTGGGCCTCATCCAGAAGGTCCCCCTGCTGCTGGGCATATTGGGCATCGTGATCCTGGCCTCCGGCCTGTTCTACTTCTGCATCCGCTATACCTCGGAGAAGGTGTACAAGGACTACTATAAGGACAGCTACGAAATCGAGCACGAAACCATCGAGGAGGAAATCCGCAAGTCGATGGTCTATCACCGTTATCAGGAAGCGGTATTGAGCCGATACGAGAGCGCCTGCCGGGACCTGGGCCTGGTGGACGAGCAGAAGGACTGGCTGCTGGACCTGCTGATGCAGGAAAAGGAGAAAGTGGACGAGGAACTCAAGACCACGTCCATCTAAGGACTATTCTTTCACGAATTCCAGACACGCCCAGGTTTCCCGGGCGGAAGACCCTGCAGGCTTGAGCCCCAGGGCCAGGGCGGCGGCCGAAACAGCAGGAGCATCGGCCTCGTAAAAACCGCTTGATAAAAGATGCCCGCCGCGTTTCAGAGACCGCACATAGGTGGGCAGGTCTTCCAGGATGATGTTCCGGTGGATGTTGGCGAGTAGCACGTCATACGTTCCCATCTGCAGCAGCGACGCGTCCCCGCAGGCGGTTTCCACGCGCGTTCCCACCTTGTTCCACCGGCAGTTGCCCCAGGCCGACCGGGCCGCCACGGCGTCGATGTCCACGGCAAAGACCTTCCGGGCGCCCATCTTGGCCGCCAGGATGGCCAGGATGGCCGTTCCGCAGCCCATATCACAGACGGATGCGCCCCGCAGAGGAAGCGCCAGCATACGCTGCATCATCATATAGGTGGTGTGGTGATAGCCGGTGCCGAAAGCCATCTGAGGGTCGATCCAGATATTATACCGGGTATGCGGAACACGCTCGTTGAAAGGTGCCTTCACGGTGACCGTCCCGTCCACCACGATGGGCTGGAAAGACTCCTCCCAGGCCTTGTTCCAGTTCTGTCCCTGCACGGGAACGGCCTGGAAACCGGCCACGAAGTCGTAACCGCTCAACACCACTTTCACGTCGGAAGCCCGGTAGGCATCCGTAGGGATATACGCTTTCAGGAAAGGATCCTCGGTGGCGAAGGAATCGAAAGGAAGGTCGGCGAGTTCGGCCATCAGGACCTCGGCGCCCTCTTCGGTAAAAGGCGAAAGCCGCACGGCCACTTCCAGATACTCGAAACTGTTCATCGGCCCGACGCTGCTTCTTGCTCCAGCCGGATGACCTCCTGCTTCAGCGCCTCCCGCTCTTTGGCGTTCTTCTCCATAATGTCCGTGAGCAGGAACTCCATTCCCTGCAGGGACTCTTCGGAAACCGGAATCTGCCCGCCTTCCTCCGAATAGGAACCCACCGTGGGCTGGGAGAAATACTGCCCGGTGCGATTCTCCTCCATCGCTTTCTCCACCCCCAGTTCGAAGATGTTGTGGATGGCGGCCACCAGGTTGTACTGGACGTTATCCAGCTGCTTGGTATAAACCGGCACGTTGGCGCTCTTGTAGCGCGCCTTCCCGAGCCCGTAGTGGATGTGGTCGAAGTCCGGCCCCCAGGCGTTGAGGCCGAACTTGACGAGCAGCGGTGATTTGATCACCGAGACGTGATAGTCGAACTCCTGGTCCAGGCTCTGCGTGCCGGAAGCGGCCAGCAGGTAGCGGTCTACCTCCAGCACGAACGGGAAGATTTCCAGCACGTTGTTCTGGACGATGCCGGTGACCGACATATTGTCGATGCGGGCTTCGCTCTTGTTCTTGAACATCAGGAGCTTGGTGATCTTCGTGAGTTCGGGGCTCTCCCGGAGGGCCAGGTCCTTTCCGGAAATCTTCATCACGCCGTCCACCGAGGGCAGGACCAGCCGCATCAGGGTGTCGATGTCCGAGGTGACGGCCAGTTCGCAGTCCAGATCTCCCATGAAGGTGGTCAGCAGCGGCATCAGCGTGTCCACCGCCGGGAACAGGGTAATCACTTTCTCGGCCGTGATGTCCACGAGGTTGAGGTCGAAGCCGGCCTTGATGTCCTCTTTACTGCGGGTGGTGTAGAAGCCCTCGAAGTAGATGTCGCCCATATTGGAGGCGGCCAGGGCGTTCGTGACCTGGAGGGTACGGTTCCGCATCGCGACATCGGCCGCCGCCCAGCTCACATGCAGGCTGTCGTACTTGATGCCGGCGGCCTCCAGCGAGAAGTCGACCTCCAGGTTGGCGGGGATGACGATGAGTTTCGAGCCCACGCTGTCCGGCAGTTCCGTCTGCTCCACGGCCTTTTCCAGCGCTTCGTCGGAGGCGGTGGAAAGTGAATCGGCGGGCCGATAGGTGGTGTAGTAGGCGTAGGCGCGCATCAGCTCGTTGGCGTCGATGTAGTTGCTGGTGACGTCGGCCTTGAGTTTCATCGGCCGGCGGGTGGAGCCCATCACCGCCCAGCGAAGTCCGGTGAGTTTGGCCTTGGCGGAAAGGTCGGAGACGCCCGCCTTGAGCGTAATGTTCTTCAGGTCCAGCGTGTCGTTGTCGAAGGTTCCCTCGACGGCCGATACGGACGTTGCCAGCGGGAAGGCCGGGGTGCGGAGACGGCCGCTTCCAAGGCCGATGCTGCCGTCCACGTCCCATTCGCGGAAATACTTCTTCAGGGACTCGGAGAGGCTGATCTTGATGTCGGACTGGGCAAAGGCGTCGCGGCTCGCGGCGGCCTCCCGCCTCATCCGTGCGTGGCGGAAGAGGGAGTCGCGCGGGACGCCGGGATACACGCGCTGCAAGGAGTCCAGCAGGTGGTTCCGGCGCTCGTTGTTCCGGGCTCGGCGGACGTGTTTGGTGGCCGATGCGGACAGCTTCAGGTCCCGGATTCCCACCAGGTTGTCGTCCAGGCGGGCGCGGATGGCGCGGCTCTTGGAACGGACGGTGAAGCGGGGCGTGGGCCGGGCCTTGGTGGCCGGCTCGATTCGGATGGTCTCCGTGTTCTCCCGCAGGGAAACGGCCATACCGTCGCTGTCGCGCAGGCGCAGGCTCCCCACCTTGAGGATGCCCATCAGCGGAGTCATATCCTTGCTGCCCTTGAGGATTTCGGCCGAATTCTGGGCCAGTAGCTGCACGCCCTTGCCTTTGGCGTACATTTGCCCATAGGAGACGTCCAGGCTGTCTATATCGGCCTTCAGGGCCAGTACGCGGGCCCCTTCGCGAATGTTTTTGTCAATCTTGTTGCCCTTGGTGCAGAGGTTCAGCGCCAGGTGCGGGATGTTTGCGTTCAGGCTGTCCTTGAGGATGTTGAGTTCGCTTCCCGTGATGTCACAGCTGAGAATAGCATTGCCGATGCGGGCCAGATTCAGCTGCGAGAGCCGGGCCTTCCCGCTCAGGCGGGCGTCCAGCCGGCCGGTGCCGCGGATGCCCATATCGGCCGTGAAAGCGCGGGTGAGCGAGTCCACGCGGGCCCTTAAGGTGCCGTCCAGGGTGATGGCCGGGTCTTCGCCCAGAATGTCTTTTACGTCTCCCGTGGCGTTGAGCTGCGCGCCCACGATGTCCACGAAGAGTTTGTTCAGGGAACCGTTCACGTCCTTCAGGTCATCCGTCGTGACCGTGGCGTCCAGCCCCAGCCGGCCGCGGCGGCCCAGGCCCTCGTAATCCAGATAGGCCGGCGGAATCTGTACCCGTGCGTCGATGGCGGGCGTGTGTCCGCCGCCGTAGCTGCCTTTAGCCGCTGCGTTCAGGCTCAGGATGGCGTTGGTGGATACTTTCTTCAGGACCGGGAAGTTGGGTTCGAATTCCCGGATTAATTCGCCCACGGGACAGTCCTTGATGGCGGCGGTAACGTCCAGGTCCAGGATGCCGTCCTTGTGCTTGAAAACAGTGCCCCGGCCCTCCAGGGCGAGGGATGAGACGCTCACGTGCAGGCTGTTCACGATGGCCTCCAGCTCGCCTTCCTCCCGTTCGGGGAGCCTGGCGTCCGCATCGAAATGGATGGGCACGCGGATGCGGCCGAAGGAGCCGGTGCGGAGGCTTGCGCGGGCGTCGGCGTCCAGCGTGAAGTGACGTTCTTCCACCCCGGCGCGGAGCCGCTGGAGGGCCAGGGCCACCGTATCGGCGGGAAGACGGCCGGAAACGAAGAGCGAGTCGATCCCCAGCTGTACGCGGGACTGATAGAGCTGCGCGAGTTCCAGTTTGCCGTCCAGGTTCATCCGCCGCATCGTGAACATTCCGTGGAGGGTATCCACCGGATGCGTGAAAACGATCATCGGCCGGTCCGTAAGGCCCACTTTGTCGATGACGATGGGCGGCAGCGGCTTGCTTTCCTTCTCGGTGGTGTCCTTCTCCCCGAGGGGAAGGATGTCCCAGTTGGCGGCCGTGGAGTCATAGTAGTGCGCGAAGATGCGCGGCCGTTCCAGCTCCACCTTGTGCACGTGGATGCGCTTCCCGTTGAGGAAGGCCATATAGTTCAGCGAGACGCTCAGCCTCCGGAACGAGGCCAGGGTGTCCACCCCGGAACTATCCCGGCTGTATCCGGCCTTGAGGAGGCTGAAGCGCCTGCCGCCGTCCGTATAGACGCTGTCGAAGCGGGCGTAGCGTTCGTGGGGATAGGTGACGGTGAAGTCGCTGGCGTCCACGTTCAGGAAGGGAAAGCTCTTGATGACGTGCGCCCGCACTTCCCGGAAGCTCACATCTCCTTCCACGTAATCGGCCGCCAGGTTGTTGACGATGCGGGTGAGGGTGGCGGGTCTGAGGATGATCTGCACGGCCACCAACAGGGCGGCGATGAGCCCCACGAGGCTCAGCAAAACGATCCGTATGACCTTCCGCACCTTCATCCCTTAGATGGCGTAGTCTTTCACGTCCTGGGCCGATACAGGATTGCCGCCCAGGATGAGGAGGCGCTCCACGACGTTTCGCAGCTGGCGGATGTTGCCCGGCCAGGCGCGTTCCTGAAGCAGAGTCATCGCTTCCGGAGCGAACTCCCGCACGGGTTTCCCGGCCTCACCGCAGATCTGTTCGGAGAAATGCTCCACCAGCAGGGGAATGTCCTCCTTGCGCTCGTCCAGGGACGGAACGCTCAGGATAATGACGCTGAGCCGATGGTAGAGGTCCTCACGGAAATTGCCCTTGGCGATCTCCTCCTGCAGGTTTTTGTTGGTGGCGGCAATCACGCGGACGTCCACCGTTATTTCCTTGTCCCCGCCCACGGGGATGAGCTTTTTCTCCTGCAGCACGCGCAGCACCTTGGCCTGGGCGGCCAGCGACATATCCCCGATCTCGTCCAGGAAGATGGTGCCGCCGTCGGCCTGCTCGAATTTTCCCTTGTGGTCCTTGATGGCCGATGTGAACGAGCCCTTCTTGTGCCCGAAGAGTTCGCTGTCGATGAGCTCCGACGGAATGGCGGCGCAGTTCACCTCCACGAACGGCATCATCGAGCGCTCGCTGAGCTGGTAGATGCTCTGGGCGACGAGTTCCTTGCCGGAGCCGTTGGGGCCGGTGATCAGGACGCCCGCCTGGGTGGGGGCTACCTTCCCGATCATCTCCCGGAGGTGTTCGATGGGGGCCGATGCGCCCACCATTTCGCGTCCGTAGATCTTCTTTTTGAGGATTTTGGTCTCTTTGACCAGGTTGGCCTTATCCGTGGCGTTCTTCAGGGTGATGAGGATGCGGTTCAGGTCCAGCGGCTTCTCGATGAAGTCGAAGGCGCCCTTCTTGATGCAGTCCACGGCGGTGGAGATATCCGCGTGGCCGGAGATCATCACCACCGGCGACTCGATGCCTTCTTCCACCAGTTTTCCCAGGAGTTCGATGCCGTCCATTTCCGGCATCTTGATATCGCAAAGGATGGCGTCGTACTTTTCCTTACGGGCTTTTTCAAGGCCTTCCAGGCCGTTTTCGGCCATCTCTACCTGGTAGTTTTCCATTTCCAGGATTTCCTTCAGGGAGTAGCGGATGGCACGCTCGTCATCTACGATGAGGACTTTCATAAGCGGTAACTTTATTATGCAAATATCGTAAAAATAATCTATATTTGTGTGTTTAACGGAACCTTTCTATGACTATTCCGGATATTATCATCGCCGTCGACGGCTTTTCCTCCACCGGCAAGAGCACTTTCGCCAAACTGGTGGCCTCTGAATTCAGTTTCCTTTACCTGGACAGCGGTGCGATGTACCGCGGCGTCACCCTCGCCGGCCTGGAGGCCGGTGCCATCGCCGGGGGCTCCATTGACGAGGATGCGCTGCTGCCCGTGATGGCCCCGCTGGACCTGCATTTCCGGAATGTGGAAGGCGCCACGAAGCTCTTCCTCGGAGAGCGCTGCATAGAGAGCGAAATCCGCGGCTGGGAGGTTTCCCAGTATGTTTCTCCCGTGAGCGCCATCCCGCAGGTGCGTGCCTGGGTGGACGAGAAACTCCACAAGTTCTCGGAAGGCGGCCGCGTCATCATGGACGGTCGCGACATAGGCACCACCGTGTTCCCGAATGCGGAGCTCAAGATTTTCATGACGGCCGATGAAGCCGTACGTGCGCAGCGCCGCTACGACGAACTGGTCCTCAAGGGCGAGAAGACCACCCTGGAGGAAGTCGCCGCCAATCTGAAGGACCGCGACTACAGGGATTCGCACCGGGAGACTTCGCCTCTGAGGCAGGCCGCGGATGCCTATGTCCTGGACAACACCCATATGACCCTCCACGAGGAAGTGGTGTGGATGTTGGGTCTGCTGCAGGGAAAATTCGGCCTGCTGGAAAGCCCCGGACTGAAATGTTAAAGGTGGAAATCGACCCGGGTTCGGGCTTCTGCGGAGGAGTCATCCGTGCCATTTCGCGCGCGGAGGAAGAACTCTCCCGCAGCGGGAAGTTCTACTCGCTCGGGGCCATCGTCCACAATGAAGAGGAGCTTTCCCGCCTGAGGGAACTCGGGCTGGTGACGGTTGGCTGCCTCTCCGAAGTTCCGGAAGGGGAGACCGTCCTTATCCGCGCCCACGGGGAACCGCCCGCCACCTATGAGGAAGCAGCCCGCCGGCGGCTTACGCTCATCGACTGCTCCTGTCCCGTGGTGCTGCAGCTCCAGCGCCGCATCCGCGAGGCCTATGCCCGGCTGCATTCCGGCGGCCTTTCCGGGCAGATCGTCATCTTCGGCCGCGTGGGGCACGCCGAAGTCCTGGGGCTTCTCGGCCAGGTGGGGGGAGACGCCCTGGTGGTGGAGGATGCCGCGATGCTGCAATCGGCCCTCTCGGACGGAAGACTGTCCCTGGACGGGCCCGTGGAGATTTTCTCCCAGACCACCAAGAGTCCCTCGGAGTACGCGGCCATCTGCCGGATGCTGCGGGAACGCTGGGCTGCCCTTACCGTCCACGACACCATCTGCGCCCAGGTGGCCTCGCGCCACAAGGCCCTGGCCTCCTTCGCCGCCTTGCACGACGTCGTCCTTTTTGTCTCCGGCGCTTCTTCCTCCAACGGAAAAGTCCTGAGCGACCTTTGCCGGCAGGTGAACCCCCGCACTTATGTGATCGGCGGGGCGGCGGACCTGCAGGCGTCCTGGTTTTCGGACGGCCAGCGCGTGGGCGTCTGCGGCGCCACCTCCACCCCCAAATGGCTGCTGGAAGAAGTGGCCGAAAATGTAAGAAGAATACCCATTTAGAAAATGAATAGAGTCATTTTTGCCCTTTCGCTCCTGTTTGCCGTCGCGGCCTGTAATCCCGGTGTTTCTCCTCTCGTGTCCAAAGATCCCGCGAAAGGCGTGGACCTGGGCCTTGTGTTAACCAGGGGGGATGGAACCAGCTACACCTTGTACTGGGCCAAATCCAACCTGTCGGCAAGCGGCCTTTGCCCCAATGAATGGGACTACGGAGATTACTATGCCTGGGGGGAGACGGAGCCGTATTACACCAGCCTGGATCCGCTTTTCTGGAAGGATGGCAAGACCGGCTACAACTGGTACACCTACAAGTGGAGCGGCGATAACTATATGTCGATGACCAAGTATTGCACAAGCAGTGGATACGGTACGGAAGATAATATCACGGAACTTCAGCGCGGCGAAAAAACCGGCGAGACGAAGGATGACGCCGCTCGCGCCAAGCTGGGCGGCAAATGGAGGATGCCCACCGACGCCGAGTTGGAGGCACTCCGTACCCAGTGCACCTCGGAATGGACCAGCCGGAATGGAATCGATGGCCGTCTGGTAACCGGCCCCAACGGCAACAGCATCTTCCTTCCCGCCGCGGGCAACCTGGACCAAACGAGCCTTGGTAATAAGGGTGCCTATGGCCTCTACTGGTCTGCCACCCTCGATAAGAACTCCCCGTATGGCGCGCTTGGCCTCGTCTTCCGCTCCACCGGCAATATAACCAGGGGCTCCGACTACCGCAAAGTCGGCCGCTCTATCCGTCCCGTTACAGAATAAAAACACATCACCATAATGGCACAAGAGTTTAAATACGCACCTATGTTTCAGCTCGGTGAGGATACCACCGAGTATTACAAGATTCCCGGTTCGGAGAAACTGGTGAAGACTTCCAAGTTCGGCGGCCATTGCGGCTGCGGCGGAAAAACGATTCTGGAGGTGTCGCCGGAAGCCCTCACGCTGGTCGCTCAGCAGTCTTTCCACGACTGCCAGTTTATGCTGCGCCGCGCCCACAATGAGCAGGTGGCGGCCATCCTCCGGGATCCCGAGGCCTCGGACAACGACAAGTATGTGGCACTGCAGTTCCTCCGCAATGCGGAAACGGCCGTAAAGGGCGTGCTCCCTTTCTGCCAGGATACCGGAACGGCCATCATCCACGGGGAGAAGGGACAGCGCGTATGGACGGACTTCGAGGATGAGGAAGCCCTTAGCCGGGGTGTCTTCAACACCTATACGCAGGAGAACCTGCGCTACAGCCAGAACGCCCCCCTGGATATGTACAATGAGGTGAATACCAAGTGCAACCTCCCGGCACAGATTGACATAGAGGCCACCCAGGGCGATGAATACCGCTTCATTATGGTGGCGAAGGGCGGCGGCAGCGCCAACAAGACCTATTTCTACCCCATGACCAAGGCCACCATCCAGAACGAAGGCACCCTCATTCCCTTCCTGGTGGAGAAGATGCGTTCGCTGGGTACGGCAGCCTGCCCGCCCTACCATATCGCATTTGTCATTGGCGGAACATCGGCCGAGAAAAACCTCCTTACCGTGAAACTCGCCAGCATCAAGTACTACGATTCGCTTCCCACCACCGGAGACGAAACCGGCCGCGCTTTCCGCGACATTGACCTGGAGGAAAAACTCCTGAAAGAGGCGCAGAAAATCGGCCTGGGCGCCCAGTTCGGCGGCAAATATATGGCCCACGACATCCGCGTCATCCGTCTTCCCCGCCACGGGGCCAGCTGCCCCATCGGAATGGGGGTAAGCTGCAGCGCAGACCGCAATATCAAGTCCAAGATCAACGCGGACGGCGTGTGGATCGAGAAGATGGATACCAATCCTTCAGAGCTCATTCCGGAAGAATTCCGTCGTCCCGGCGAAGGGGCAAAAGGCATTGAAATCGACCTGGACAAGGGCATCGATGCCGTGCGTGCAGAGCTCACCAAATATCCCGTGGGCACCCGCGTGACGCTGAAGGGAACCATCATCGTGGCCCGCGACATCGCCCACGCCAAGCTGAAGGCCCGCCTGGATGCAGGGGAAGACCTTCCCCAGTACTTCAAGGACCATCCCATCCTGTACGCCGGCCCGGCCAAAACGCCCGCAGGTTACCCCTGCGGCTCGATGGGCCCCACTACTGCTAACCGGATGGATCCGTATGTGGATGAATTCCAGGACCACGGCGCCTCCCTGGTAATGATTGCCAAGGGCAACCGGTCCAAGGCCGTCACGGACGCCTGTCTCAAGCACGGCGGCTTCTATCTGGGCACCATCGGCGGCGTTGCTGCGGTGCTCAGCTCCGACAGCATCAAGAGCATCGAATGCGTGGAGTATCCCGAACTGGGGATGGAAGCCATCTGGAAGATATGCGTGGAGGATTTCCCCGCCTTTATCCTGGTGGACGACAAGGGAAATGACTTCTTTAAGACGATAGGGCTGTAGCTCAGCAGCGGTCCAGGGTTTCCATCGCTTTATTTCAGCGTGTGGCGCCCCTTCTTCTTGAGCCAGTTGACCAGGAGCTCCGGACGGTCGGTCTGCATCATCGAGACGCCGGCGTCCAGATACTGCTGGTACACCTCGCCGGGGTCATCGGCCTGGAAGGCTGCGTCGTCGTCGTTGCCGTCGCCGCCGCAGAGGCTGGCCCAGATGGTATTCACCCACACTTTCGAGCCCTGATTGATGATGGCCTTGCAGGCATCCAGGAAGGCGCCGTCGTCGTTGCTGCTCCAGCACACTTCATAGGCCAGCGGCACTACGCCCTGCTCCAGGTAGCTGTTGAAGAGCGCCTTGCCTTTTTCCTTCTGGATATCCACGATGGGCATATACATCATATTGTGCTCGTACTTCGCCTCGTGGGCGGCCACAACTTCAATGGGCTTTTTCCCTTTGATGAGCAGCTGGTCCGTCACGCCCAACTCTTCGCTGATGGCCAGAACCTGGTCATAATACTGGTAACCCTGGTCCACGTTCACGCAGATGCGGTCCTTGCAGCAGAGGAGCGCTTCGCGCAGGGTGGGCATATGCAGGGTGTCGATGGCTACCCCGTGCGCCCGCTTGAGCGAGAGCATCTGAATCTCTTCGTAGGTGAGGTCTTTCACCTTGGCGCTCTTCTCCGGATCGTCCTTGAAAACGGACTTGAAGTTGGTGCAGCGCTTCACGTCGTGGTCGTGGGAAAGCACCAGGACGGAATCCTTGGTCATCTTGAGGTCCAGCTCCATCATATCGGCCCCCATGCGGATGATGCTTTCGATGGCCGGGATGGAGTTCTCCGGGAAGTTACGCCAGTCCCCGCGGTGGCAGGCTACCACCACATACTTGGAGTGGGGATCGTGAATCTGGGCCACGATGGCCTCTGCCCTGTTGGCGTATTGGGGCTGGGAACAGGCCGCGGCAAGGACCGCGAGGCCGATGAGTAACAGTTTTTTCATAGCTGCAAATATATGAACTATTTCTAAGTGATCCGTGTGTTTTACATCATTTTGGAAACGGGCTTTTGCTCACTTCAGCAGCCATTTCCAGACCGGTATTACTTCAATGACGAGCCCGTCTTTTTCGATGATTTCCTCTTCATCATAGGTAATAATCAAGGCCCGGTCAAGTTTGAATACTTTACTGAAGTTCACAAGAGCACTTACCTCGCGGTCTCTCGTGTCCTGAGCAACCAGATCGTATGAAGCCTGCACTGCAAGATTCTCCTGAGGGACGTAGAAATCCAGATCCACGCCTCCGCGCTTGTAAAAGAACAGTTTGGGTTCCTCAGGATCCCAATACTTCTTGCGAAGCTGTAGTGCCACAAGGTTCTCCAACAACTTTGTCTCTCCCTTATACAGATAAAGATTCAGCAGGCCGTTATCCATGAAATAGCGTTTGCGAAGCGTTTCCTGTTCGGAATCCGCCGATGCATAATTGGGAATGGAATAAATCAGGTAGCACTCCTCCAGATATTCCAGATAATCTTTAACTGTGGGCGAACTGATTTTCTCCCCCGATGATTTGATGATATGCTCAAAACGAGAAATCGCCGTCGGTTGCATCACATTGTCGGCCACCTTCCTGACCAACAGCCTGAGTTGACGGTCATTTCTGATTTTATAACGGGAAATAATATCGCCCATCAGAATCTTCTGCAACAAGCTGGTGAGCCATTCCCGCTTACCCACGATAGGAAAGGTCTCGGCAAAACCGCCGTTGTAAAAATAATCATCGAAGCGGATCCGTACTGCAAGCCTTGTCTCCGGTTCAAACTCCCAGTTGTTTCCCAGGGAAATACCGTGGTATGACAGATACTCCGTCCAAGAAAATGGGAACACTTCCCGGATGACAAAACCACCCCCGAGCGTAGATGCAATCTCTTTACTGAGCATCTTGGCATTGCTGCCCGTCACCATAATCCGGTACTTGGCTTCTGCAAGCCGACGTACGAACTTTTCCCAGCCATAAATGTTTTGGATCTCGTCCAGATATACAAGCGGCTTCTTCAGTCCGAACATCTCCTGGTAGCAGTCCAGGAGTTGTCCAAGTTCTTTGGACGTGATGCCGGCGATACGTTCATCCTCGAAGTTTACATACAAGCAGTCCTCGAGCGATAATTCTCCATCGGCAATGCGCTGTTTTACATCCTGATAGAGCAGCCAGGATTTGCCGGCCCTTCGGATACCAACGTTTACATAGGACATGCAGTCCTCATACATTACCGGCCGTTTTACAAGTTCGACCTGAGCAATCTCATGATGCTTTTCACCTATGATTGTTTTTATAACGTTCTTATCCATATCGAGAAACTATTAATTATACTTTGCAAAAGTACAAAAATATTTTAAACTATAGTTCATAATATTGCGATTATTTTTACTCCCTGCCGCGATTTGCTGACCTTTCCTGAGAATGGTTGACACTTTGGGGGTGGTTAAACTAAGATTGTTTACGCATTCACTGGACCGGTTTACATCGGAGGGCCCATTCCCCTAAAGTAGTTGTCAAACGTACTGTTTCCGTTGACATTATGCTGGAAGACAAGAGTCTTCCTTTTTTGTTGGTGGTTGCCGATCGTACGGCAGGCAACCACCAACCGCGCATCAAAGATATATACTTTTTCCTACACTGCCACCTCCTCTTCTAAAGTTTCTTCCGTAAGTCCTGACAATTCCGGAGCATATACACCCAGTTGCTGTGTGTTCTGAATGGCCGTCGGATGGTAATAGTTTTTCCAGCGGCGCTGCTGCTCACCATATTGACTATGAGCTTGTTCCGGCGTCTGCCAGCCAATACTCATATGCGGCCTTTGTGTGTTGTAAAAGTCTATAATGCGGGTAAGCTCCACCTTACAATCCGCACGTGTAGGAATGGTCATTTTGTAGAGCCACTCGCCCTTGAGGATACCATTGGCCCGCTCTGCAATGGCATTTTCCAGCGGATCTCCGCTCTGGGTCATGCTGATACTTATGCCGTGGCTCTTGAGCTCGGACACATAGGCATCGCTACAATACTGACAGCCTCTGTCTGAGTGGTGGATGAGGCGGTGAGCCGTCTCTTCGTCAATGGTGGCCAGGGCCATTCTTAAGGCCTCCAGC
>JAEEGH010013183.1_pt1 | contig 18383 bp, 12 predicted proteins | sample 9134181 | NCBI WGS metagenome assembly JAEEGH01 (sample SAMN16246544, study PRJNA631951) | gut metagenome | biome: gut microbiome; feature: rumen; material: DP-attached | host: Bos | place: Iran: Karaj | collected 2018-10 | reverse complement strand
AAATGTTCCCTGAGCGCAATTTTTGAATTACCAAAATGTTCCCTGAGCGCAATTTTTGAATTACCAAAATGTTCCCTGAGCGCAATTTTCAAATGGACACTTCGAACTAGCCATAAAATGGATGACCCGAAAAAGGATTTTGGTAGATTTTTGTAAGATTTGCTTTTTAAAATCCATCCATTTCATCCATTCTCATTGTGAATTATCCATTTTGGATACAATTTCCGTATCTGACTTGGATAATTAAAGTGTTGATTGCGGATAATTAATTTGATTGTTCTGGATAATGTAGTATTTTTGCGTTGATTTTTGTAAAGAGAAACCAATCTATGAATATGAATTAAAATCAAATTGAAAATGAAAAGACTATCTATGTTTTTAATTTGCTTGTTCGCCATGACAGCGGCAAGCTTGAGTGCCAAGGCACAAGAGATCACGATTGATTTGTGGCCAGGCTGGAACTGGATTAGTTATCCCAATGCGGAGCCGATGGATGTCGTATCAGCTTTGGGCAGTTTTGTCCCCGCGGAAGGCGACATTATACAGGCGCAATGGACCAATGCCAATTACAGGAGCGGCCGCTGGAAGGGTGGCCTCACTCATTTTATGCCAGGCTTGGGCTACAAGTATTATTCCAACAGGGAAGAAATCGTCAGTTTTGTTTTCAACAAGCCACCCATGCCGACGGGCACCCTCAGCGTGACCACGGGCGAGTTGGCCAACATCACCTCGACGACAGCTGTTTGTGGTGGCTCTGCGGTTTCGAATGACGGTACTTCCATCCTGATGAAAGGCGTATGTTGGGCGACGCATCCCCAACCCACGACGAACGATTCCTACACGGAGGACGGAAGCGGCCCTGGAGCTTTCACTGCTGAGATGACGGAACTCGCAGCGGAAACCGAATACTATGTGCGTGCCTACGCCGTTTCCGTGAAAGGCATCAACTACGGCGAGGAGCTGAGTTTCATCACCGCTCCCGAAGGAGTCCTCAACGGCTTGTTCTCGGTGAGCGAAAACACCCAAGTTTGTTTCTCGCAAGGCAACCTGCAATACCAGGCATCCACCAACACTTGGCGGTTTGCCGAACATCAGTGGAATTTTGTTGGAGAAGGCAATTTGAATGCTTCATCGACATACGATAATTGGATTGACTTGTTTGCCTGGGCTACCTCTAACTATGAACATGCTTCGAATGGCTATCAGCCTTGGAGTGAAGGTTGCAACGCATACGATGGTGAGCTCTTGAACCTATGCGACAGAACAGGAAAGGCTGATTGGGGCTACAACGCCATCAGCAATGGTGGCAACGAGGAAAAGTTGTGGCGCACTTGCACCGATACCGAATGGGTGTATTTGATGAATAACCGACAGACAGCCTCTGGCATCAGATTTGTCAAGGCTAATATCAACGAAATCAACGGTATAATCTTACTTCCAGACAATTGGGATGCAACCTTGTATAGTTTGAACAATCCTAATGATGGAGTGGCAGCCTATAGTGACAACGCCATTTCATTAGAGACTTGGATGAGTGTTTTTGAAGCCAACGGTGCAGTATTCCTGCCTGCTGCTGGTAGAAAACAGGATTGGGCAAACAATGATTTTAATGAATGCGGTGTGTATTGGTATTCTACAAGTCATTATGTGGGCTATCTAAAGGGCCGTATGATTTTTGGAGGAGATTCCATGGAACTTGGTGCTTATTACACAGATGAGCATTATTCTGTCCGGCTTGTCCGTTCTCCGCAGGGAGCAACTTATTCCATTGAAGCCGTTTCCAATCCTGCCGATGCTGGAACTGTCGAAGGGTCGGGAATCTATGATTATTACGCTTCGGCTAACCTGACAGCCATCCCCAACGAGGGATACACTTTTATCTGTTGGAAAGAGAACGGCAGGGTAGTCTCTACTGACAACACGTATGAAGTTTTGGCACTTTTCAATAGGAACTTGGAAGCATGTTTCTTTGAAAACTCAACCTATCCGTTAACCTATAGTTATAACGAAGAAGACCACACTGCCACAGTGATAGGCCGTTGGGATGGCGTGGAGCTCACGGGTGAGCTTGTCATCCCTGAAACTGTGATGCACAACGGTGAAACGTATACGGTGACAGTTATTGGAGATAACGCATTTAATGGTTGTAGCAACTTGACCTCGGTTGTTTTTCCAAGTTCGTTAGTTTCGATAGGCGGATATGCATTTAATGGGTGTTCGGGACTTACCTCGGTTGAATTTAATTCTATTGAATCTATTGGTGAACATGCATTTCGGTCATGCCATAACATTACGGAAATAATTATTCCAGCTACTGTGAACAACTTAGGCGTGAATCCATTTCTTGAATGCAACAGCTTATCACAAATTACGGTAGAAGCAGGGAATGCCAACTATGATTCAAGAGACAATTGCAATGCCATCATTGAGACCCATACTAACAAACTTGTTTCAGGGTGTCTGACAACGATAATACCCAATACTGTGACCGATTTAGGCAAAGACGCTTTTGCAATTGTAACAATAACCTCTATTTACACTCTTGCAGAGACGCCTCCTACCGTGGGAATAAACACTTTTGTTTTTGTGGACAAATCTATCCCCGTTTATGTGCCATGCAGCAGTATTGAAGCCTATCAAAATGCCAGTGGTTGGAATGAGTTTACTAACTTCATCGCTGTTGGAAATTGTTCCGGTATGGTGACCGTCACGGCCAGTCCTGCGGAATATGGAACGGTAACTGGTGGCGGTTATTATGAAAACAGCGCGACCTGTACCGTGACGGCCACGCCCAACGAAGGCTATTATTTCTTGTGCTGGAAGGAAGACGGCCAGTGGGTCTCTTCCCAAGCCACCTATTCTTTCCCTGTGTATAGAGACCGCAACTTGACCGCTGTATTTACTATTGGTGCAGAGAACATCATCAATGGCGATTTTGAGCAAGGGAACGTTGGCTTTACCTCTGAATATTACTACGATTACGATTTTGGCCCTGGAGAGTACTATGTGGATAATAATGGACATGGTTATCCTGGATTTGGGCATGGAGGAACAGGTAATTTCATGATGATTGATGCTGCGACAGAACCGGGAGTCATTGTTTGGTCAGAGCAGGTTTCGGTCGAGCCCAACACGTATTATACTTTTTCCTCTTGGGCTTGTACACTAAACCAAGAATCAAGGGCTTTGCTTCAACTCAGCATCAATGGCACCCAAGTGGGGGATGTTTTTACGGCTCCATCGCAAACCAATACGTGGGAGCAGTTTAATGCGCTATGGTACAGCGGCAATTCCACCACGGCAACCATCACCATTGTGGATCAGAACACCGAGTATATGGGTAATGATTTCGGTCTTGACGATATCTCGTTCCGTGAGTTTGATCCATCTGTAGGTGGCGACCACGCCTACGTAGACCTTGGCCTGCCGAGCGGCCTGCTGTGGGCCACCTGCAACGTGGGTGCCGTTACCCCCGAGGACTACGGCGACTATTTCGCCTGGGGCGAGACCCAGCCGAAGGTTACCTATGATTGGAGCACATACCAATACTGCAACGGCAGCTACAACACGTTGACCAAGTACTGCAACAACTCTGATTACGGTTACAATGGTTTCACCGACAACCTGACCACCTTGCTGCCCGAGGACGACGCTGCCACGGCCAACTGGGGAAGCGATTGGCGTATGCCCACCAAGGAGGAATGGGAAGAACTCTATACCAACACGACCGTTACATGGACGCAGCAGAACGGTGTGAACGGACGACTCTTCACCGCCGCTAACGGCAATATTCTTTTCCTACCTGCTGTTGGTTGGAACACCGGTAGCCCCTCCGAAATAGGTAGCTTCGGAATTTATTGGTCGAGTTCGCTCTTTTTCAATCCAGACATCTCTTGGACTTGCGTCTTCAATACGGATGATTGTATCATGTACTTTTACGATCGCGCTAATGGGCAGTCTGTACGGCCTGTGCGTTCTTCGCGTCAGAACTAACTTTTGTTCCGTTACGGGCAAGACGGGCAAGGGGCGAAAAAGTTATCGGGCGGGGGCGCATGAGTTAGCGTGCACAGAAGCCCCCGTCCGATAACTTTTTATTGGGGTCTGTCCGTTTGGTCGTTTTGCGTCATTGACTCGCTTCGCATCGTCGAATCAGGGATTTGCGAGGAGGAACGATGAAGCAAACCAGAGAAGCCGCATCAAGTCACCTGCCGTAGCGAACTTTAGCTTTTTTTGAGGGGCTATTCATCCTAAACATTGTTTTTTGGTATTTTTGAACCCTAAATTATCAATCCATAAAAATTATACAATTATGAAAAAAGTATTTATCATTTTAATGAGCTTGTTCGCCCTAATGGCGGCAAGCACGGGCTTGAAGGCCCAGGAAGTTACAATCTTATTGCGTCCAGGCTGGAACTGGATAGGTTATCCGTATGCTGAATCTGTTGATTTGGAAAATGCATTTGTGGATTTCGAACCCATGAATGACGATGTGATCCAATCCTTTTGGGGGTATTCCGAATACATAACAGACTATGGATGGTTTGGAGGAATAGATGAATTGCAACCTGGATGGGGCTACATGTACTATTCCAACAGGACGGAAGAGGTCAGTGTGGTGCTGAGCGCTCCTGCCTCGCAAACCATGGTGACGACAGGTGAGCCGACCAACATCACCGCCGAGAGCGCCGTGGTGGGCGGCACGGTGACTGTTCCTGAGGGCGCCCACGTGTTCCTGCGTGGCGTGTGCTGGGGCACGGAGCCGAACCCCGACATCGACGGTGACCACACCTCAGAGGAAACGGGTGTGGGTGCATTCAGTAGCACCCTTGAAGGCCTGACAACGGGTCTTACATATTATGTGCGTGCCTACGCAGTGACCGACTATGGCCTAGTTTATGGTGAGAATCTGAGCTTTGTCGCCAATACCAGCTATGAGTATGTTGACCTCGGCCTGCCGAGCGGCCTGCTGTGGGCCACCTGCAACGTGGGAGCCGATGTGCCTGAAGGCTATGGCGATTATTTTGCTTGGGGCGAGACACAGCCGAAGAGCGATTACAGCGAGAGCACTTACTTGTACTACAACGACGGCACCCTGACCAAATATACAGGAAGTGATGGTTTGGCAATTCTTTTGCCTGAGGATGATGCAGCTACGGCCAACTGGGGTGGAGACTGGCGCATGCCTACTAAGGAAGAATGTCAAGAACTGTTCTATAACACAACTTGTACTTGGACGACTCGAAACGGTGTAGTCGGACAATTGTTCACTGCAACAAACGGCAACAGCCTTTTCATGCCCGCTGCTGGCTATCGTGATGGGAGTGAATTATATAGTGAAAACAATTATGGTTCCTATTGGACGAGTTCACTCTTCACAGACTATCCGAATGAGGCTTGGTATTACTATGTGGATTCGTACTCCAACGGCAAGTTTTACTACTATCGTTGGTGTGGTTACACCGTGCGTCCAGTGCGTTCCTCCGAGCAGAGTTCCGTTGAAATCAACGTTACGTCCAATCCAACAGAGGGCGGCTGGGTTAGTGGGGGAGGCACTTACCAAGCAGGTGACATCTGCACGCTCAATGCGACGGCTAATGAGGGCTATGTGTTCGTCAACTGGTTATTGAACGGTGAGGTGGTTTCCACTGAAGCTACCTATTCTTTTACGGTTAGCGCAAGCATGAACTTGGTGGCAAACTTTGGGGTTTATAGTGTTTTCGATTATGTCGACCTTGGCTTGCCGAGCGGACTGCTGTGGGCAACTTGCAATGTGGGTGCTGAATCGCCAGAGGGTTGGGGCAACTATTATGCCTGGGGTGAGACCTATCCTAAGGAAACATACAACTGGAACACCTATCAGTATTGCAATGGTAGTATCCTGACCAAATATACAGGAAATGATGGTTTGACCACTCTGCTGCCTGAGGATGATGCTGCAACGGCCAATTGGGGCAGTGAATGGCGTATGTTCACCTATGATGAATGGGCTGAACTGTTCAATAACACTAGCCAAACTTGGATAACCCAAAATGGGGTGAGCGGTGTGCTCTTGACAGCCTCCAACGGTAACACGCTCTTCCTACCCTTTGCTGGTACCAGTAATTGGCATAGTCTCTATGATCTTTCAGGGACCTATTGGTCAACTTCGCTCAACATGACCAACCCAAGATACGCTAAGGAAGCCATCATCGATATGGGGGCGGTGGCATTCAATGACATGGAAGAAGGCAACCGCTTCATGGGTTTGCCTGTCCGGGCAGTGCGCTGCAAGAATAGTGTTATCAATGTCTCCGCTAATTCGACAGTGTGCGGCTTGGTGAGCGGTGGTGGCACCTATTTTGACGGTACCGACTGTACGGTTTCCGCTACAGCTAACGATGGTTATACTTTCATTGGTTGGTCTGAGGATGGCGTGATTGTCTCTACTGAAGCCACGTATTCTTTCACGGTTTGTGGAAACAGGAACTTGGTGGCATTCTTTTATAATTACATTTCGGGTGCCTACCAATATGTTGACTTAGGCTTGCCGAGCGGCCTGTTGTGGGCGACTTGCAATGTGGGAGCCGAAACGCCTGAAGGCTATGGCAATTACTATGCTTGGGGCGAGACCCAGCCCAAGACCACATACAGCTGGAGCACATATCTGTACTGTAAGGGCAGCCTCTCAACTCTTACCAAATACTGTAACATGTCATGGTGTGGTTACAACGGTTTCACCGACAATCTGACCACATTGCTCCCTGAGGATGATGCGGCTACAGCCAACTGGGGCGCAGACTGGCGCATGCCTACCATGACGGAATGGAATGAACTATCTAACAACACCGCCTCCACATGGGCAACCTTGAACGGGGTGAGAGGAAAGCTTTATACCGCATCTAACGGTAACGGCATCTTCTTGCCTACCGCAGGATATCGAAAAGGAAACTATCTTTACGATTCGGGCAGCAATGGTTGCTACTGGTCGAGTTCGCTCTACGATTATCCGTATCACGCGAGAGAATTCATTATTGGTGTGGTCAATTTTTTCGACAGCTATCGTTACTTTGGGCAATCTGTCCGAGCAGTGCGTGTGGGGTTGCAGAACTAACCTTTGTCCTCGTTCGGGCGGATTTGCAATCCGCCCGAACGAGGAACGCATTATTCGCTTACCGTAAATAAGCGACAATCTTACTATCACATCGTGCTCCGTGCCTTCCGCAGGGAGCTTTAGCTTTTTTTGAGGGATTATTCGTTGTAAACATTGTTTTTTTGTATTTTTGAACCCTAAATGATTAATCCAAAAAATTATCAGTTATGAAGAAAGTTTTTATCATTTTAGTGAGCTTGTTCGCCATAATGTCGGCAAGCACGGGCTTGAAGGCCCAGGAAGTTACAATCTTATTGCGTCCGGGCTGGAACTGGATAGGCTATCCGTATGCTGAGTCTATAGATTTGGAAAATGCATTTGTGGATTTCGAACCCATGAATGACGATGTGATCCAATCCTTTTGGGGGTATTCCGAATATGCAACAGGATTTGGATGGTTCGGAGGAATTGATGAATTGCAACCTGGATGGGGCTACATGTACTATTCCAACAGGACAGAAGCAGTCATCGTGGAGTTGAGCGCTCCTGCCTCGCAAACCATGGTGACGACAGGTGAGCCGACCAGCATCACCGCCGAAAGTGCCGTAGTGGGCGGCACGGTGACTGTGCCCGAGGGCACCCATGTGTTCCTACGTGGCGTTTGCTGGGGCACCGAGCCAAACCCCGACATCGACGGCAGCCACACCACCGAGGAAACGGGAATAGGCAGTTTCAGCAGCACACTTGAAAGCCTGAACCCGAACACGACCTATTATGTGCGTGCCTATGCGGTTTCTGACTATGGTTTGGCTTACGGCAACGAGGTGAGCTTCACCACTGAAGCTTTCCACACTTATGTCGACCTTGGCTTGCCAAGCGGCACTTTGTGGGCCACCTGCAACGTGGGTGCCGACAGCCCCGAGGACTACGGCGATTACTTTGCTTGGGGCGAGACCCAGCCGAAGGCCACCTACAACTGGAGCACCTACCAGTACTGCATGGGCAGCGAATACACGCTGACCAAATACTGCAACAACTTTTACGGTGGTTACAACGGCTTCACCGACAACCTGACCACCCTGTTGCCCGAGGACGATGCTGCCACAGCCAATTGGGGCAGCGATTGGCGTATGCCCACCAAGGAGGAATGGCAGGAGCTTTACAACAACACAACCGTTACTTGGACGACCCAGAACGGCGTGAACGGACGACTCTTCACCGCCTCGAACGGCAACAGTCTCTTCCTGCCTGCCGCTGGCTACCGCCTCAATAGCGGGCTGGACATCGCAGGTAGCGGCGGCTACTACTGGTCGAGTTCGCTCTACACGGACTACCCGAACGGCGCGTGGGACTTCTGCTTCTTTTCGGGCATTTTCGATTTGTACAGCAGCGGCCGCTACTATGGGCAATCTGTCCGAGCAGTGCGCGTTGGGTCTCAGAACTAACCTTTGTTCCGTTACGGGCAAGACGGGCAAGGGGCGAAAAAGTTATCGGGCGGGGGCGCACGCGGTAGCGTGCAGGGAAGCCCCCGTCCGGTAACTTTTTCGCAAACTTTAAAAAATGAGTATTATGTCACAACTGAAAGAAATATTAGAACGAGAAAAGGAACGTGGCTTTTTGGAGCAGTGTGGAAAAATGCATTTGTTTCGCGAAGGCACTTTCTATCGTGCCTACGAATGGAGTGCATGGATTTGCCAGCGTTATTTCACTGAACTGAAGGTTACACATCGTTTGCTGAAGGGCGGCGAGGACATCGTTTTGTGGGTTTCCCACTAACGAGCATAGACCGTTACACGCCTGAAGGGGCTGTGGTGTTGCCTTCGGGTGACAAGAGTATCGAGATAACATTGCCTGCCGAGGCGTTTGCGCCCGATGTGGAAATCGAATCGCTTTGGAAGGCTTTCGAGGACTGGAAACACAGCCAGCCTTTGACCGAAGCATCGAAAAAGAAGGTGGAGGAGGAGAAGGTGCGCTCGGAAAGGAACGCCCATCCGCGCCTCACCGACATTATGCTCCGCATTCTCGCCTATCCCATCGAGCAACATTCGCCAATGGAGTGCATGGCTTTTTTAAGTGACATCAAGCAACAGATTTCGGAGATTATTTGATACAAGTTTCGTGCATCCCTACGGGATGCAAAAGGTTGGTGTTATTATGTTTTACCGAACGTAATTGACTACGTCGAATCTTCGATTTCCCTACGGGATTTGTCGAACGCAGTTGCAAGGCATCCCATCGGGATGCACGTTCGGTAAAAGCCAAAACCAAGGGTTAACCTACATCCCGTAGGGATGTACCACAACTTCCGAAACATGAATCATCTGATAACAATACAAACGGAACAAATAACAAGGGTAAGTTCACAGGCGGTCGGCCCCCCGTTCGGGCGGATTTGCAATCCGCCCGAATCTAATATAAGCATTTGCAATGCTAAAAAAACACAGAACTATGTCATCAACATTATTGACACAAGAATTGTACTTCACCACTTCAACCGTAATTGATTGGATGGATGTCTTTACCCGTCCACTATACAAACATATCATTTTGGAATCATTGGAGTATTGCCAGGCAAACAAAAGCCTTGACCTATACGCATGGGTTCTGATGACAAATCATCTGCATTTGACTGTAGGCGTGAACGGAGGAAACACGATTGGTGACGTATTGCGCGATTTCAAGAAATTCACAAGCAAAGGCATTGTCAAGGCAATCCAAGAAAATGAACAGGAAAGTAGGCAAGAATGGCTGATGAACCGCTTTCAGTTCCGTGCAGCCAACGATAAGAAGATAACGAATTTCAAGTTTTGGCAGGAAGACAATCATGTGGAAAACATTTACTCCTATGATTTTTATAGACAGAAGCTTGACTATATTCATCAGAATCCTGTGAGGCAAGAGATTGTAGCGCGGGCAGAGGAATATATGTATAGTTCCGCCCGAAACTATGCGGGGATGGAAGGTCTGCTTAAGGTAATTGTTGCGAAGTGAATTGAAGCGATGAGGTGTTTTACGGATTACAAATCCTAATATTATAGACGGTCGGATTACAAATCCGCCCGAACTAGAGGTGTAGGGTAAATAGGAGGTCGTGTCTTCGACACGGGCTGTCGCAGCACAACTCGTCAGGCGTGATCCATGTGTAACTCTTATCCTTCCTCAACCATGTCATCTGCCGCTTGGCATATTGTCGCGTGTGGATCTTGATTTGCTCTACGGCTTCTTCAAGGGTGCATTGCCCATCGAAATAGACAAAGAGCTCCTTGTAGCCAACGGTGTTCAGGGCATTCAAATGCCGTTTGGGATACAAGGCTTTGGCTTCGTCTAACAGCCCTTGTTCCATCATCATGTCGACACGCTTGTCGATGCGCTCGATGAGGGCTTGACGGTCCCAAAGCAGGGCGTATTTTTTGATCTCGAAGTCACGTTGGACGGTGTTGCCGCTGCGGAAGGAGGAAAAAGGCTGTCCCGTTTGGTAACAGACCTCCAAAGCCCTTTGCAGGCGGCGAGGGTTCTGTTGGTCGACGGTGGCATAATACTCTGGGTCGAGGCGCTGGACTTCATCTTGCAAGGCTCTCAGACCGCCTTCATCATAGATTTTTTGCACTTTTTCCCTGATTTCGGGCTGAACATCGGGCATGGCGTCGATGCCATTGCAGACCGCATCGATGAATAGGCCGGAGCCACCCGTCATGATGACGGCATCATGGGTTTTGAAGAGCTCGTCCAACAATTGCATGGCATCCCGCTCATAGTCGGCGACGTCATATTTGTCCTCGATGCTAATGTGGTGCACGAAGTAATGCTTTACTTGACTCAGTTCTTCCTCGGTAGGTGCAGCCGTACCGATGCTCATCTCTTTGTAGAACTGTCGGCTATCGGCAGAGAGGATGACGGTGTTCAAGGACTTGGCCAGTTCTATGGCGAAAGCAGTCTTGCCCGAGGCAGTGGGGCCGGCGATGACGATGAGGGTTTTCTTATCCATGAACTTCCGTAATTATGAATTAAGAATTAAGAATGAAGAATTGGCGCGAAGCGACGCTGACTTTTCCCCAATTCTGCATTCTACATTCTACATTCTACATTCAGCATTCTGCATTCTATATTCAGCATTCTACATTCTACATTCATCATTCTGCATACCTCACACCTCATACCTCATACCTCATTCATCATTCTGCATTCTACATTCTGCATTCTGCATTCTACATTCATCATTCACACTTTGTTTGGCACCGGTCCATTGTTAGCAACAACAATCGGCTCTTGGATTTCCTTCACCACGCTGAGACCGAGTTTCTGGCCTTCTTCTTTCATAAAGGCGTATGCCTCAGCGAAGTTGTTCCCAATGACACCGTCCAAGATGGCTTCGCGAATGGCATTCTTGATGACGCCGACTTCTCGCCCTTCAGGAATGCCGAAGGTCTTCATGATGGCTATGCCATCAATGGGCGGCTGCCAGTTGCGCAGGTGGTCCTTGGCTTCGATCTCCTTCAGTTTTTCCTGCACAATCTCGAAGTTGTGGTGATATTTCTTAATCTTCTCTTCGTTCTTCGAGGTGATGTCGGCATGACAGAGCAACATGAGGTCGTCGATGTCATCTCTTGCATCGAAAAGCAACCTTCTCACGGCGCTGTCGGTGACGATGTCCTCGGCCAAGACGATAGGGCGGAGGTGGAGCAACACGAGTTTCTCCACATATTTCATCTTCTCGTTCAAGGGCAACTTCATTGCGGCGAAGATCTTGGGCACCATCTTGGAGCCTTTGAACTCGTGCCCGTGGAAGGTCCAGCCCGTGCCGTCTTCCCAACGCTTCGTCTGTGGCTTGGCGATGTCATGCAGCAATGCAGCCCAGCGCAACCAAAGGTCATTGCTCTTCTCTGCCACCTGGTCGAGAACCTGTAAGGTATGCAGGAAGTTGTCCTTATGCCCTCGACCTTGCACGACTTCCACACCTTTTAGCAGGCAGAGTTGTGGGAAGATGAGTTTCAACAAACCGCTCTCGTCCAACAGCTTGAAGCCAATGGAGGGCTTCGGCGAGAGGATGATCTTATTCAGCTCTTCCGTGACACGCTCCATCGAGACGATTTTGATACGGTGGGCATTGCGTTTGATGGCCTCAAACGACTCGGGCTCGATGTAGAACTTGAGTTGCGAAGCAAACCTGATGGCACGCATCATGCGCAAGGGGTCATCGGAATAGGTGATGTCGGGGTCGAGCGGCGTCCTCAACAGCAATTCTTCCATGTCATCCATGCCACCGTAGAGGTCGATGAGGGTGCCGAAGTCCTCGGCATTGAGGCTGAGGGCCATGGCGTTGATGGTGAAGTCGCGGCGGCTGATGTCGTCTTCCAAGGTGCCGTTTTCCACCACGGGCTTGCGGCTGTTGCGGTCGTAGGACTCTTTCCTCGCGCCCACAAACTCCACCTCCATGCCGTCGAAGTGGATCATGGCCGTGCCAAAGGCGCCATAATACTTGGCTTCCTTATGACCGGGCAGGAGAGAGGCGACCTTCTTTGCCAAGGTGATGCCGCTGCCCACGGTGACCACATCGATGTCGTTGGACGGACGGCGCAACAAGATGTCGCGCACATAGCCGCCGATGACATAGCTCTTGTAGCCCAACTCCGCGCTGGCGTAAGCAATCACCTTAAAGATCTTGCTGCTGATATGTTTCTTGAAGTCGTAGTTCATCAGACTTTGGCTTCTTCAAGGACTTTCTTTTCGTTTGGGATGACGTTGACGATGGTCTCTTCGCCTTTTTCGTCGAGGTCGATGCTGATGGTGTCGCCGATGTGGAGGTTGGCGGAGATGATGGCTTCGGCCAAGACGTCTTCCACATATTTCTGGACGGCACGCTTCAGAGGACGGGCGCCATATTGTTCGTCCCAACCCTTCTCGGCAAGGAAGTCCATGGCTTTCTCGGTGATCTCGATCTTGTAGCCCATCTCTTCGACGCGCTTGACCACCTGACGAATCTCGATGCCGATAATCTTCTGGATATCCTTCTTATCCAAGGCATTGAACATCACCACATCATCGACGCGGTTGAGGAACTCGGGCGCGAAGGTGCGCTTCAAGGCGTTATCGATGACGCTCTGTGAATACTCGTTCTTCGCGTTGAGCTTGGCCTGTGTGCCGAAGCCGACACCTTGACCGAAGTCCTTCAGTTGGCGCGAGCCGATGTTGGAGGTCATGATGATGATGGTGTTCTTGAAGTCGACTTTCCGACCGAGGCTATCGGTCAGCTGGCCGTCATCGAGGACTTGCAGCAACAGGTTGAACACATCGGGGTGAGCCTTCTCGATTTCATCCAAAAGCACGATAGAGTAGGGTTTGCGGCGCACTTTCTCGGTAAGCTGTCCGCCTTCTTCGTAACCCACATATCCAGGAGGCGCTCCCACGAGGCGTGACACGGCGAACTTCTCCATGTATTCGCTCATGTCGATGCGGATGAGGGCGTCTTCGCTGTCGAAGAGGAACTTGGCCAGCACCTTGGCGAGGTAGGTCTTACCTACGCCCGTGGGGCCGAGGAAGATGAACGAGCCAATGGGCTTGTTCGGGTCTTTCAGCCCGGCGCGGTTGCGACGGATGGCACGGGTCACCTTCTTGATGGCCTCATCCTGACCGATGACAGTACCTGCCAACTCGGTCTCCATGTGCATCAAGCGGTCGCCTTCGTTCTTGGCGATGCGTTGCACGGGCACACCGGTCATCATGGCGACGACTTCGGCGACGTTCTGCTCGGTCACAGGCTGACGATGTGCCACGGCGTTGTCTTCCCAAGCCTTTTTGACATCTTCGAGTTTGGCCATAATTTTCACTTCTTCGTTTCGGTACATGCCCGCCTCCTCGAACTTCTGCTCAGCGATGGCGGCCTTCTTGTCCTTGCGGACCTCTTCCAAGCGCTTCTCCAACTCGGTGATTTCGCTCGGCACATCGATGTTCTTGATGTGGACGCGCGCACCGGCTTCGTCCAAGGCGTCGATGGCCTTGTCGGGCAGGTGACGGTCGCTGAGGTATCGGTCGGTGAGCTTCACGCAGGCTTCGATGGCCTCAGGCGTGTAGGTGACCAGGTGATGGTCTTCGTATCTCGGTTTGATGTTGTTCAAGATTTCGATGGTCTCGGCAGGCGTGGTAGGCTCGACGAGGATCTTCTGGAAGCGGCGTTCCAAGGCACCGTCTTTCTCGATGTACTGGCGATATTCATCGAGGGTAGTGGAACCGATGCACTGCAACTCGCCACGTGCCAAGGCGGGTTTGAACATGTTGCTGGCATCAAGCGAACCATTGGCATTACCTGCGCCAACGAGAGTGTGGATTTCGTCGACAAAAAGGATGATGTCGCGGTTGTTTTCCAACTCGTTGAGTATGGCCTTGATGCGTTCCTCAAACTGGCCGCGGTATTTAGTGCCGGCCACGATGGAGCCGATGTCGAGCATGACCACACGTTTATTAAATAAGGTACGCGGCACGCGGTGCTGCACGATGCGTATGGCCAGCCCTTCGGCAATGGCCGACTTGCCCACGCCAGGCTCGCCAATCAAAATGGGGTTGTTTTTCTTGCGGCGGCTGAGGATTTGAGCGATGCGTTCCAGTTCGCGCTCACGGCCCACGATGGGGTCGAGGCGGTTCTCTTCGGCGGCCTTGGTGAGGTCACGGCCGAAGTTGTCCAGCACGGGTGTCTTGCTCTTGATGTTGCTGGTTTTCTTGGGCTTCTCCTGTTGCGGCCTGATTTCGTTCATCAGATCGTCTTCCTCGTCGTCATCTTCTTCAAAGATGTTGGAGGCATAGCCTTGTGATTCTTCGGCGGACTCTTGTGGGTCGGCGTTTTCAGCCGTGTAGCGTAGCAGTTCTTGCTTGAAGTTGTCGTAGTTGATGCCTTCAAACTCGAGGTTTTGCGAGATGATGTTGTTCTTCTCATGCAAGATGGCCAACATGAGGTGCTCGGAGCGGACGATTTCTGAGTGGAACTCCTTGGCGATGATATAGGTGAACTTCAGCACGCGCTCCGCCTGTTTGGTCAAAGGCAAAGCCAGCACTTGGCTGGAGTTGCTGTTAGCGGTGCGTACCGAGGCTTCCAGTTTCTTGGAAAAGACTTCGATGTTCAGGTTGAGGTTCTCCAAAATGCGGATGGCAGCACTGCCGCCTTCCTTCAACATACCCAAAAAAAGGTGCTCCAACCCGACGTATGCGTTCCCTAAGCGTTGTGCCTCCTGATGGCTAAGTGACAAAATGGCACGAACGCGGGGAGAAAATTTTGCATCCATATAATTACAATTCTTTTATTTTCAATACTTTAATAAAATACCCAACTTTTCACTTGTCTGATTCATTCAGAGTGCAAAGGTACAAACAAAAACCGCGCCGCGCCAGTGCCAAAGTCAGATTTTTTATTGCGATCTATCGAAGTTTAAGCAGGGAAAACTTGTAATCTATCGAAGTTTATAAGTAAAAAATTAGTAATCTATCGAACTTTGCGAACAAAAAACTTGTAATCTATCGAAGTTTATGTATTTTTGCAGCGTAAAAACAGCCCTATTATGGACACTCAAACGCTAAAAGAAATACTGCTCGACCAGCAAGAAGAGCTCAAGGACATCGACTTGACAACCTTAATCAGTCGTTATGAAGAGCCTCGACTTCATCTCGACAGCCGTCTTGCTCAGGTGGTTATTGGGGTGAGAAGAAGTGGTAAGTCTATCCTGTGTTACAAGGTGTTGCAGCAGTCAGGAGTCAATTATGCATACGTCAATTTTGACGATGAGCGGTTGACTACATTGACGACAGAGGACCTGAATACCGTGCTCGATGTCCTTTATCGCATCTATGGTGACTTTAACCATCTGTTTCTCGATGAAATACAAAACATTGAAGGGTGGCCGCTATTTGTCAATAGGCTGCTGAGAAAAGGAATGCATATCTTTTTGACGGGCTCGAATGCCAAATTGCTCAGCAATGAATTGGTTACGCACCTTACGGGTAGACATCGTAAAGTTGAACTTTATCCTTTTTCTTTTGCGGAATACTGCAAAATGAAGAATGTCGATACCCAATCCATGACTACAAAAGCAAAGGCTTTGAGGATTAAAGCGTTAGAGGAATATCTGCAAGGGGGCGGCTTCCCTGAATTGTTCAACGAGTCCAACAAACGCGAGTATATCCAAGGTCTGTTGGACTCCATTATTAAGAAAGACATTGCCAAACGGTTCAAGTTGAGGCATGTGGAAGTCTTGCGAAGAATGGCAACCTATTTGTCTGACAATTATTGCCAGGAATTTGTGGCATCCAAAGTGGCTTCTTTGTTTGGGATTTCGGACCATACGGCAGAGAACTATTATTCTTATCTAAAGCAGGCTTTCCTGCTCATTAGTGTGAATAGGTTCTCCTTCAAGAGTGCCGAACGTGTGTTAAATGAAAAAGTCTATGTGGTTGATACAGCCTTTGCCACCGACAAAGAGGGCACCTTGGCTACAGAAAACTTGGGTTGGCGATTGGAGAATGTCGTCCTTGTCGAGTTGTTTAGAAGAACCAAACCTGAGTTTGCCGATGTGTTTTATTATAAAAGCCGCGAAAGCCAGGTGGATTTTGTGATTGCAAAGGATGGCAAAGTGCAAGAATTGGTCCAGGTCTCTTACGACATCTCCCATCCGAAAACCGAGCGTCGGGAGGTAAAAGGTTTGAAAGATGCTTCAAAAGCGTTGGGATGCAACTGTATGACACTGATTACTTTGGATAGCGAAAAGTCAATTTCAACGGAAATCGGGGCGATACAAGTGGTTTCTGCCGCCAACTGGCTGATTGGTCCTCAGCGGTAGGCGAAGAACTGAAGAATTGCTATCTTTTTTGCGGTATTCAATGGAAAGTTTTCTATTTTTGCCAGCAACATCACAACGAAAAGCCGGCAGCAATGTCGGCTTTTCGCATTGTGATTATATTGGCTTCAAAAAATGTTCGCAAAATTAGTGAACATTCAAAACATTTTTCTATTTTTGCAGCGACAAAATAACAGATGGGATGCAAATTGTCTTTCAAAAAGCGTATTTGAGCGAATTGTATTATGAGGGCAAATCAAGCGACAAAAAGCATCGTTTCCAGCCCGACATAATAAAACGATACACCCATGTCATCAACACGCTGATTTCCGCGAACAGGATTGAGGATTTGTTTCCTTTGCGATCGTTGAACTATGAAGTGTTTGAAGGTGACCTGAAAGGATACGAGTCCGTACGCGTCAATGACAAGTATCGGGTGCTGTTCCGCTCAGAGAAGATTGAGAGTGAACCGATGATTACTATCTGTAATATTGAGGAATTGACAAACCATTATAAATGAAATAATTATGGCTAATTTAGGTTATTCGTTTTATCCCACGCATCCAGGTGACATTTTGAAAGAAGAGTTGGAATGTCGGAATATCTCGCAACGCAGTTTTGCAAAGCAAGTAGGTATGTCCTATTCGGTTCTGAATGAGTTGTTGAATGGCAAACGTCCGCTTTCGCCCACTATGGCATTGATGTTTGAGGCCGCTTTGGGCATTTCTGCGGATATGCTGATGAACATTCAAACCCGATACAATATGCAGACCGCTCGTAAAGACAGCAAAATAGCCCAATGGCTGTCAAATATTCCCCGAGTGGCGGCCTTGTGGTAATAGGTGTAATGGATGAAAAACAAACAACAAGATGTAAATAGTAATAATTTGGAACTTGACCGAATTAATGATTTGTAAAATGATTAGTGCTATAAAGACAATGTATTATAGGTTATTCTACTGGTTTTTTCGCTTCAATAAAAAGAAAGCATCGGGTGCTGAAGAAACAGATAAGGAAGCAAGTGTTTTAGCTGTAATATTGTTATCTGCCGTAATGTTTCTATTTGTTTTCTCACTTCTTTTTGTGATTTCATTAATTATAACTAAATTGCCCAAACCAAGCTCTTTATTCATTTATTCTGTTGGTATTGTGATAGTTGTTTTTAATAGTTTTTTCTTTTTCAGTCATAAGAGGTATTTGATAATAAAGAAAAAGTTTGAAAATGAAGATAGGAGAACGCGGATTGTAAGGTCGTTAATATGCTTTCTATTTGTCTTTATTTCAATGTTTGCCATGGGCATATTAGGGGTTTTATTTGGTAATCCTTTTCTTGAATAAAGATGTTATTACTCGTTCGGTCGGATTTGCAATCCGACCGAGTAGAACCAGCGGATTTGTAATCCGCGCCTTTTTGTCGTTTTCGGATTACAAATCCTGATACTCAATGCCAGCGGATTGCAAATCCGCTGGAACGATAGCGGAAACGGAAGGGAAGTTTT
>JAEEGH010013179.1_pt1 | contig 18385 bp, 10 predicted proteins | sample 9134181 | NCBI WGS metagenome assembly JAEEGH01 (sample SAMN16246544, study PRJNA631951) | gut metagenome | biome: gut microbiome; feature: rumen; material: DP-attached | host: Bos | place: Iran: Karaj | collected 2018-10 | reverse complement strand
GCTCAGAACAGCACGACCCCAACGGTCTTCCATGCGGGCACGGAAACCATGCTTGTTGGCGCGCTTACGATTATGAGGCTGGAATGTTCTTTTCATTGTAGTAACCTTTATTAAAAGTCAAATTTTTGAGTCTCAAAATTAGAAAAATTCCTAGATAAATCAAGGGGTCGGGGGGCCAAGTAAGCAAGTTTTACGGACATTTTGGCCTTTCCCCCGCGGGCCTATCAACATATCAACAATCTATCAACACCTATTTTTAGCATGTTCCGAAACACCCTGCCGTTCTTGTCAAAGCAACACAAGATTTCCTTCTATCTAGAAACAAGGGAAGGGGCCCCTTTAAAAGCTGATAAGACAATTAAAAAAGTTATATTTCCCCGCGTTATGAAGAAGAAAATTATTCTTGCTATCTCTCTTTCGGTGGCAACTCTGATTGCCGGATGTGCCAAAGGCCTCAAACCCAACGATCCTGACGTTTACCGCAACAAGACAGGCATTATCGGCGTGTTCCGCCAGACCGCTTTCTACTGTGAAGACGTTATGCCGCAGTACATGACACTCGGCTCCCAGAAGATTGTCGTAAAACCGGGCTGGAGCCACGATCAGGACAACCTGTTCATCAGCGAAATGAAGCCGGGAATCGCCCCGCTCTACAGCTACGAATACGCCTGCGGCATCGACGAAACCAAGCTTACGCTCGACACCGCCGACAACGGCAAGAAGCCCTTCCCCTACGCCGTAAAGATTCCGGACAAGGGATTCTGCAAGATTGTCATTTCTTTCCTGGAAAACGACAATCTGTTCTCTCATAACGACGACCTCCTGAGCGAATACTTCGAAAAGAACGAAGTGGCCGCCGGATACCCGAACATTCCTTACTGCGAAGTGATCGACACCAAGGGCAGCACCGTGACCTTCATGGACCGCGATTCCCTTTACCGCGAACAGTACGCCGCCGCATGCGAAAAGGCCGAAAAACTTTCCAGCGACGACATTTACCCACTGGTCACAATTGACGGCGGTTCCGACCTGGCCTCCCTAAGCGGAGACAACTCGCAGGTGGTGCTGGTAACGTGGCATAACGATCCGGAACGTTTCAAGGATGGACAAAACACGACCTTGAAAGACGACGAAGTGCTTTGGGCTTTCACTGACAAGGAATTCCTGAAATGGTTCCGCGAAAACCACGCGGGAGTAGATAACTGGGACATTCGCCTCAAGCAACTGTTGGGCAAGGCCCCCGATTCCGACAACAGGTACTTTACCGTGTTCTGGGCCAACGTGACCGACGTGTTCCGCCCCGCCTTCTTCCCCGAAATCAATAGCGGCATGATGAACACCACCTTCACCAACACCCTTGAAGAAGACACCAGCGAAAACGCCATGTGGTTCAAGAACTGGTTCGACAAGACTAGCGCCAAGGCCTATCGCAAGGACGGATTCCCGTGGACTCGCCTGGGATATACCTACGACTGGGGCAATCCAAACAGCAAGTACGGTCTTTCGGAATTTATCGTAAAGGAAGGGGCCCAGATCGAAGTGAAGTTCACCCGCAAGAATCGCGCATTCCTCACCTGGATGAAAGACAGAATGTAGTCAGGCGCCAATCAGGCTTTTACAAGAGTCCGCCAGAGTTGCTGGCGGGCTTCTTTGTATTTACGCTCGAAGGCGGTTTCGGGATTTTCGGGATTGAAGGCGCCAAACTCCACATCGAGCTTAAGCGAAAGCACCCCGCCGAGAGTGCAGGTGGCCTCTTTAAATTCGCGGGCGTAGATTTCCCAATTCGTGCGGAGTTCCGTAACAGGACTCAAGCGAAGTAACGTCGGAAAAATCGGATGCAAGTGGAAGCGCCGAGTCGCTTCGCTTTCCTTGGGCCAGGGGTTCGGATAATAAAGCGCATGGTGCAGTATTTTCCACTCCCCCGCATCGACCTTTTCGAACGCGAGCCGCCAAAAATCCAACAGTTCCGCTCGAACCCAAAACACATTCGGAGGAAGTTCCTGGCACCCTGCCACGGCCTGCTTTAGCTGATGATCGTTACCGGCCTTGGTCAATCGTTCCGCCGACTTGTCCACCCCAATCACGGGAACATTCGGGAACTTGCGGGCCAAGTGAATAGTACTTTCACCCGTACCGCAACCGGAATCCAGAACAAGTTCGGCGCAGTCCGCCGCATTAAAGCCGCGCACAAAATCACACGCACGCTCAAACGCCTCGCGGGTATGGTCCGCCACCGGACGCAAAAAAGTCGTGGCAGCGTACTTGCGCACCACGGCTTCTAAATTCTTGTATATATCGATTTGGTTGCTGGTTACAGAACGGGCTGTCACTACTTTTCCCAAATGGAGAGACGATTGCCACCGATGAGTTCGACATCGTCAAGCCAGACTTCTGCATAACCATCGATGGTCTTGAAATCCCAAGCCAACTGGTTGACGCACTTGAAGGCTTCCTTGTCGGCCGGCAGCGGCACGCTCACGCGCACCCAATCGTCTTCAAGACCATATTCGGACTGAAAGATCTTCTGATGGTCCAAATCCAAGTTGGGATCGATGATGTTAAAGACAACAGAGCCGATACCCTTGATGCGGAAGGCCACAGAATCCACCGACGAAATGTCGTTGCAAAGAGCCTTGTCACTCTTGCCAAGTTCGACACCCATGGTTGCCCAGGGCCAATAAGCGACCCCCGCAGAATCCTTGACGACATCGCCAAAGTGGGCAGCAACATGTGCAGAAATGTTTCCGTCTTTGTCTTTAGCAAGCGTAAAGAGATGGTTTTCTCCGATAATAAAATCAGGGGTCACGTTCTTGGAAGAGAAATCAAAATACCACCAACCACCGTCGTAGGTACGTGCCGGCATAAAGCGGTTCTGATAGTTGGAATCCTGGAAGTCTTCGAGCAACAGGGAGCGACTTTCATCGGCAAACGTGCTAGAGACAGTCTTTTCGCCAGCCAAGACCTTCAAATAGGTACTGCGTGTATCGCTCTTTTCGACATCAGGAATAAATACCAGGCTAAGCACGCCTTCGGGGAGAGAATCCAACGTGAATTTACCGTCTTTAACCTTGGCAGAATGTTCCAAGCCACGGGCCTTGACAATACCATTAGCGGAATCGCCAACGCTGCCAGAAACGGTAGCCATCTTTTTGAGTCTGTCCTTACCGAGATCAACATTCTGGCCAGAGACCTTGACAGGAATCTGCAACGCGCCACCATCGAGCGTCGCTTCGAGGGTATAGTCACCATCGGCAACGCCTTCGATAACCACCTTGCCTTTCTTGTCGGTTTCAGCAGAATAAGCCTTTTCGCTATCCAGGCCTTCGCTATCCATAAGGCGAACCCTGGCAAGTGCAGCCGGAGTTTTATCGGCTGTCAAAATCTGGGCCGTAATCGCGTTACCCGCTTCGGTTCCGCTGGGGCCACCACCCGCTGTCTTCGTTTCGCCACAGGCCGAAAGTCCCAACCCAAAAGTCAGGGCAAGGAGCGAGAATGCGGCGCACTTGGCCATATTTGCGGGGTTCTTGCTTAGCACATCCCAAAAATACAAATTTTTATTGCGACCGAGCATTACACCCCCTTGTTTTGCGGAGCGGCTCCCGTATCGGGGTCGTCCACCTTATCAGACAAAGGGAACATCGCAATATTTAAAGCATACACACGGTCGGCGCGTTCACTCTTGCGAGCAAACTGCAATAGACCACGACGGAATTCTTCGATACGGTGACGGATTTCAGGCAAATCATCTTCATCGGCGGTAAACACGACAGAAGAAATATCACGTTCTTCGGGTTTGTGACGGTCGATCGATTCTTGCGCGAGTTCAAGCGTATGCCTGTGGAAGTCGCGCACCGCCTGGCTCTTGACTTCGCCACCGGTACTGATAATCTGGTCGGTAATGTTCCAACCGCCGTTACCATCAGGAACCACAAGGCCAAGCTGTTTAAGAATACCAAGGGCAGAACGGGCTTCGTCCTGAGAAATGGCAGGGTTCAAGTTCTTGCCCAATTTGCCGATATCGCTTGTATCCTTGGTAATGCCAATCAAGGCACGGAGAGCCGCACAGGCCCAGCTGCCGAAATAGGAAAGTTCCGGTGCAGACAGCACGCGGGTTTCCATGGAACGCAGTTCCATAAGGCGGTAGTACAGTTCCGAAAGGGTCTGCTTCGCCTTGGTTTTGTTAAAACGATATAAAGTCTTGAAGTATTCGGCACGGCGGTCATCGAGACCGCAAATGCGGATGAACGCCGGGAGCGTACCCTCGTTCAAGTGGCCCTCTTTCTGGAATACGCGAACAAGCCAGGCCGGGTCAACACCGGTCTTCTGACCAAGATAGCGGTACGAGGTGAAGGGGCTGCCTTTCTTGGTTTCGACAAACCAATCCTTCAGGAACTCGCGGTATTCCAAATAGTCTAATACTTCGGGCATAGCCATAATTTACCCAAATAAAGATAGGAAATGTTTACATACTTCAAAATTCTTACTATTTCCGTTGCAGAATTTTCAACAACACAGGTAAAAAATGCCGCTTTTGAGCTAAAAAAGGCAATTTGCTGTAGAAATTTTTCGCAACAAAGCCTTTTTCAGACTAAATTTCGATGCCCGTGTCGCGTTGAGCGATTGTTTCGCAGGCCGACTTGAAGGTTTCGGGGGTGGCAAGGATGGTCACAGACTGTTTGGCACGGGTTAGGCCCGTATAAAGAATCTGACGGTTCAAAAGCGGGTGTCCCATGCGAGTTGGCAAGAACATCAGCACATGATCGTATTCGGAGCCTTGGGCCTTATGAATAGTCGAGGCGTACGCCAGCTCAAAAACATCCTTCGGAAACAGGTATGTCGGATAAAAGACAAAATCTTTGCCCTTCTTGAACATCACATAGCTTTCGCCGAACCTGTCGTAACAGAGAACGCACATGTCGCCGTTATAAAGCCGGAATGTTTTCTGGTTCTTGACCAGCATGAGCATTTTGCAAATCTTTTTCCCGCGATACTTTTCAAAAGTCTGCTTTTCTACAAACTGCTCTATATACTGGTTAATCGAATCGGTCCCGATAACGCCCTGCCTTTCTGCCGAAAGGATTTTCGAATGCGTGCAGATATCCCAAACTTTCTGACGCAACTGAGATTCCGCATCTTGCGGAGAACATTCTTTCTTCGGGTCGATTTGACTTGCCAAGGTCGCAAAGTCAAGCATGTATTGCTCAAACCATTTTTTAAGCAGGCTATCGATTTCAGCACGGCTGATTTCCGGCGCAGCTGCCAGCAACTGCACGGCATTTTGCGCATTGCCAGGATTCCACGAAGAAATCGGCTTGAAAGCAAAACGGCTTTCCACATTTTCGAGCGAGGCCAACTGACCGATTTCAGAATTCTCGTTGAACCTTCTGGAAACCGTCAACTTTACAGTTGAATTGTGTTTTACGCCAAGCAAATCACCAAGCACGGCACCCGCATCGACAGGCGGCAACTGATCGGCATCGCCCAGCAAGAAGATTTTGGCATTTCGCGGAATTGCCTTCAGGAACGCTCCGAAAAGCGTGATATCAACCATACTCGATTCGTCAATTACAAAGACAGCGTTCTCGGGGAACGGATTATCTTCGTCGTGGAAGAATTTATTTTCGTTCGGCAAGTAACCCAGCAAGCGGTGAATCGTATAAGTTTCTGCCTTCGCAATCTTGTCGTATACCGCAAAATTATTTTCAAGTTCCTCGGAGCAGATCAAATTCATGGAACTCACGATGCTTTCTTTCATGCGGTCTGCCGCCTTGCCACTCGGAGCCGCCAGATAAAGCGGATGTTCCAAAAGTTCCGGGTGCGTGCAGTAAAGTTCTCGCAACAAGAAGAAGATGACCGTCGTCTTGCCGGTGCCCGGGCCACCCGTAATAATCAGATTTTCATAGACACCGCGGAGAATCGCTTCGGCCTGGGCATCTTCAAGGCGCACCGGATTTCCAGCGCCATCTTTTGTGAATGCAGCAACGCGTTCAATACACTTGGCAACATCGCTCTTGTCGAATGAATGAGCTACGAACAATTCACGAACTCTCTTTTCAACGACAAGCTTGGAATAGAAATATTTTGACGGATAAAGATAATTATCCTTCAGCGTAAAAGGCTTTTTAAAGAAAGACCCTTCAGAATCGCCGCCACCCACAACGCCTTCGTAGCCGCCGTCATTCATTTTCGTGACCGCATTCCGAAGCGACTCCATATAAGCGGAGTTGCAAGGGACAGCAAAACATTCAAGCGTATTCAAAAGCCTAGCTTCCAGCTTACCCAAATCAAGCGGGATTCGCGTATCGCCGCGGCCCTGTCTGCAAAGGAGTAACGCGAGCAAGTCTATCAAATGCGAATCGGCGTCGGGGCAAAATTCGGGAATCGCATCGAGCAACCTCTTTTGCAAAAGAGTTACCGCACCACATTCGACTAACGCATTCATCAAATTTTCGTTATTCTTGTCCATGGCTAGATAATCCCGTTATAAAGATTGCTCAGTTCTTCGTAAGATTCAAACGTACTCGACATGATGCCTGACGATTGCCCTTCGGCACAGCCTCTAAAGAACACATAATAGATACCGCCGAAATACTTTTCGAAAATTTGCTGTTCCGTCAAATCCGCATAAAAGCCCTTGAGCCAACGAATCAGCACATAAGAATAGAGAATCTGCTGGACATCATAATGCCTGAGCACCATGTGTTCCTTCATCGATTCATTCCCGTAATCGGCAAGTACGTCTGATTTCCAGTCGAGAATGCAGTAGCGACCATCCCGCACAAACAGAAGGTCGATAAAGCCTTTGCAATAGCGGTCCAGAAGTTCTGTCCCTTTCACGCCATCTAGCGCCATATGGAACGGCAATTCACTCCGGCGATTTGCGAAGGAGACTTCTTTAAGATTGAACACCTCGTTTTTCTTTTGCAGGCCTTCCACAACTTCCAAATTGCCATTCAGCGTATGCCACACCATTTCGATGGTGCGCGTCACCCACCCCGGATGATGTTCGATATCCAGGTTTTCTTCGGTAAAGGAATTCTGCACCAGCGTCAAAAGCGGAAGATATTCCTGCGCTTCGGCAAGTGTCAACTTGCCCACTTCTTCAAAATCCACCAGTTCAAAAATCTTGTGGATTGCATTACCGAGTTCTGCGCCGCGGGGGTAATTGTCTGCCACCGGTTGCGGGACGGCATCTTGTTTTGAGGGCGTATTGTCGACTTCGTCTTTTTGCAGACGGCCTTCATCTGTTTCTTGTTCCTGCGTGCCATGCGCAATCTGCGAATACGAAGTGGAATGCGGAAACTTACGCCATACTTCGAAAGACTTAAGAACCTGCGCCGTAGATTCTACGCTCGCCGCCGATACCGCATCACCATTTTCTTGCATCGTTTCGAGAATCGATTGCATGGTCTTTTTGCGGTCGGCAAAATGCTTGTCCTGAAGAAAATCGAAGAACGCCTTGTTTTCTTTTTTAGCGCAAAAGCCCGCAAGAATATCGACATACCAATCCATGGCCTTGCAGCGAGCGCGCATTTTTCCGTTCTTGTCCATCTTTTCTTTCGGGAACCACGGCAAAATCATGAGGTACGACGCTCTGGTGAACGCGACATAGAAAAGTCTGCGCCATTCCTCTTCGGTTTCGTGCTGGCAAATATCTTTTCCGTCTTGTTCAAAAGTCATTTCGCGGGAAAGGTCACCCGACTGACTGTTATAAACGTACGGACCCGACGACCCCACATGTCCGCGTTCACTGGCCACCGAAATCACCACCGGGAATTCAAGACCCTTGGACGCATGAATCGTCATAGTCTGCACCACATCCAGGTCCGTACCCTTCGCAACAATATTCGAATTTTCAAGAGCGTCTTCGCTACCGACAGCAAGACCATCCAAATGACGAATCAATTCTTCGAGCGAAGCGTTTGCGGTATACAAGTATTCAATGGAGTAGTCGCCCACTTGGCGAATCTTGTTCAAGCTCTGAAGCTGCTCCGGGTCATTGAGGCTTACGATATTGTAGGCATCTCGATAAATCGATTCCTGCAATTCCGCCCAGCGACGCTGTTCAGCCAAGGCATGCCATTGCGTAAAGATTGAAATATATTGCGCACCGTCTTCATCCGGCTTGAAGGCATTGATATAATCCATATCCTTGCCAAAAAAATCCGTCATGAGCGCGGCATAAAGCAAGCTTCTGTTTCGGTCGGAATAGTCGTCTGCATCGATTGCCCTGAAAAGGGCAGTCCACTCTGCACATTCGCGACTCCGGAACAAATTGTTGTCCATGTAACGCAGGAACGGGATACCGGCCTTTTTCATTCCGTATTCGATATTTTCCAGTTCCGAACGGGTTCTCGCCAGAACCGCAAAATCCGAGAACTTGACATTGCGCAAGGCTCCCGTATTCTTATCGGGAATTTGGAGGTTGGTCTTTTCTCCATTAAACGTACACAAGTCAACGATATTGTTGACTACCGTTTCGGCGTAATCCTTCGGATCTACATCGGGTTCGCTAATCCAGAACGGCTTGACAATTTTGTCCTTGTAAGTGGCATCATTCTTTTCTTTTTCAGGACTCTTCGATGGTTCGAAATCAAAACCGAACGGTGGGAAAAGCGCATTGCACGCTTCAATCATCGCCCTAGAAGAGCGCCAGTTTGTCGAAAGGACCTTCCCGTTTGCTATTTGCGAAACGGCATTTTCGTAAACCTTGACGTTTGCGCCCTGGAAACTGTAAATCGATTGCTTCGGGTCGCCCACCACCAGAATGTGGTGCATTCCGTCGTCTGCATCAAAGAATACACGCTTGAAAATTTCCCACTGCAGCAAATTCGTATCTTGGAACTCATCAATAATTGCGAAAAGGTACTTTTGGCGTAAGGATTGCACCAACTGCGAATCGTCTGCGATAACAGCCTTGTAGACATTTCGAATCATGTCGTTAAAGGACTGGATCTTGCTTACATTCTTGTGGAGTTGCCAAGCGTCAAAAAGTTTGGGTATGTATTCGTAAAGACAGCGATGCAATAACAGCTGTTCAACTCCGCCTGACTTTTCGTCCAGCAAAGCCTTCAGATCTTTGATAACACCAAGTGCAGAATCCAATTCTTCGCCGTTTCCCGACACCTTGAATCGGAACGAGACTCCGTTATATAAGGCGGAGCCTTTTTCCCATGATGACAGCGCCTTAAGCAAATCGCCCGCCGTCTTGGATTTAGAAATAGGTTCGTCCTGATGGATTTTGAGGATATCGCAAGCGGCATCAACGCAAGAAATTTTCCTGAGGTCTTTAAATGTAATCGCCTCGGCCAAGGCACCCGCTTCGTCGAGATCAAAGCCTTCGGCGCCAAGATGGAATTCTGCATCGCCCGATAGCGAAATCGTTTCGGGAATGTAGCCCGCAATGGCAGCCTTCAAAAGTTCCGTAAAGGTATCGATATCGCCGTTGTACTTCACAAATGTCCGAAAAAGATCCTCATGAGCCCAGACATCGCGAATCATTTTTTGAATCCGTTCTTCGACAGCGCTGTCGTCAATCAATTCCTGCTTGAGCGGGACATCGGTTTCGTAAGCGAATTCCTGCGTGACCTTTTGGCAGAACGAATGGATGGTGCCGATAGGCGCCCCCTGCACATCATGCAAGGCCTGCTGCAAGTAAATATTTCCGCTGTCCTTCTTGAATTCTTCTTCAATCTTTTTGCGGATGCGATCTTTGAGTTCACCTGCGGCCTTTTCGGTGTAGGTCACAATCAGAATCTGGTTCAGGTTCATTCCCTGAGCCACAAGCTTACCCACGACCTGCTGAATCGTATAGGTCTTGCCCGTACCTGCCGAAGCCGCGATAAAGAGATTTTCGCTTCCGTCAAACTTTTCTATGTCGAAAACTTCATTACTCATCTTCTTCGCTCCAGATAGGATCCAGCAAACGGACCTGCTCCGACACGGCATCATTCCAGTCGTTCAAGAAATTTTCACGGGAGAAACCGGAAAATCTTTCGGGGTCAAAAAGATTCTTGCCGTCAAAATAAGACCAAGCGCCAAACTTGCCCGCCAGTTTTGTGCGGTAGCTGACAAAAGTCTGAACATCGCGCTCGTCGTACATTTTTGCCGGAACGCATTTGCGGTAATTTTCGACAAAGCAACGGTGGTATATCTGCTTCAAGCGGAGAACGGCATCTTTCCTGTCAATAAAGAACTCTTTTTTGACCACTTCGTTCTTGCTCGAGAAAATTCTCAGCTCAAAATGGCTCACGCTTTCAGAATCTTGTTTGGCGGCAGCAATCAGCAATGCGTCCAAGAAAAGCTTAGTAAAATCGGTATTGGAAACACTGCCGGACTTCACACTGAATAACCGGTGCGTTCCATCGGCCATAACTTGATGCCAGTCCAGCTTAGAACGCAGCGTCCAACTATGAGAATCTTCCGACAAAGAAACTTCCACTTTTTCTTGGTAGGCAACAGATTTGCCCCCAAAAGCATCAGAAATCAAGTTGAAAATAACCGCCGATTCTGCAGAGATATCATTGAGGGCCACCTCGCCGAACACTCCGCGCGGAATTTTCTTCTTTAGAATCCATTCCTGCTCTGTTGTAGAATCCTTGATTTTTTCGCTATCTAAAATGGATTGCACAAAATCCTTAAGCAAAATCGACTTATCGAGATTATTGAGCGATACCGGTTCGTAGAGTTCCTTTTCGGGGTCGTTTTCGACCGAGGGCAATGTTACCTTCCGAGAAAGTTGGAACTGGAACGGATCATCAAAGAACCGCTTGAAATCTCGCACATTCACTGTATCAGGCAAGGCAATTTGCAACTCTTGCGGTTGAGCAACCTGATTTTCTGTCGGGCTTACAAAGACTCGGTTCAACTTATTACGAATCGAACGGAGCGTGAAAAGTTCGTCATCGGCACGGGTTTCGTCCAACGGAATCTTGCGTTCCTTAAAGGCAGCACTATTCGGGCAGGCGCTTTCGCCAATAAAGAATTGCAAATCCCTAATCACCGAAGACGGGAAAAGTTCTTCGTCTTTTTTCAGGTTCCTGTTGACATAACTGATATGGAAACCTTCGGCAGCGCTCATCAACTGGCACAAGAAGGTATAGCAATTCTTGTCGACCGGAGTATCGTCACCCGGCCAGCGAGTCGTTTGCATACGCAAATCCATCGTATTCGCTTTCTTTTGCCCAGGGAACACGCCCGCATTCGCCCCGATAAAGAAGATATGCCTTGCAGGAACAACCCTGTTGACCGCGAATCGCATAAATGTAAGGCCACTGCTGAAAAGCCGCGTATTGCCCGTGCGAGAATCTTCGCAGGCACTCGAAAGCATCTGGCCGACAATTTTCCACGAAATAAGCGGAGCGCCCGCATCGAACTGAAATTCCATCAGGTCAATCGCATTTTGAACCTTCTGCCAAATTTTCTTTTCAACCGCAAAGCGGTCTTCCTTGGCATTCAGGCCCACCCAATGCGCCAAGTGCGTTTTCAGTAACGCAAGCGAATTGGCCTGAGTCTTCTCAATGCCCTCTGCCGCGAAACGAATCCAGCGATTGAGTTCATCGATGCAGTTGATAAACTTCAGCGTGAGATTGCCATCAGACGATTCAATATCTTCGTAGGGCAAGTAACGCTCATGGGCCGAGGCAAACGGAGCATCCGTCACCTGCGAAAAGAGCATCTGGTTAATGCAACGGCTCCAATCATCTTCGCCGGCGTGGCGGTAAACGTTCATGTTCACCACCCACTTTTCCCAAGCAGCCACATCGCTGTCGGTAATTTGCAATGTAGATTGCACTACCGGATTCTTGACAAGGTCAAAGAACGCCGGTCTCGAAATCGAGCGCTGCTGATGGATATCCAGAAGGTTCGCGATGGCCTTGCCGACCAAGGAATCTTTTTCAGGATAATCCGTAATCGCATACGGAATGTAGAATTCGCTATCGCGCGGAGCCGCATTGAACACCTGTTCAATCGGAGTCCTATAAGAATCAAGATCCGGAGCGATGACAACCATCTCGTCGAGACGCACGCCCTGTTTTAAAAGCAGGCACACCTGCGTATGCAAGTTTTCAACTTCGCGCAAAGATGACGGGGCTGCAGCAAGCGTCAGCGACGCATCCGTTTTGCACAACTTAAGTCCGTTCACCTCGGATTCATCAAATCGATTCAAACGGTGCGAAACAAGATACTGCACCTGATGCAAAAGCGAATCCGGCGTGTATTCGTAGCCAACAAAATCAAACGTGTAATCCGACGCCAGGCACCACAGGCGAATATTTTCTCGACCGGTACGCCCCCAGTTCTTGAGCAACATATTTTCGTTTTCGGCAAGGCCTTCTTCTGTCAAGGAATCCTTGGGCGCCGGGAGCGCAATTCTCGAAGGTTCATTCTTCTTGCTCCAACGGGTAACCGGTTTACTTCCGACATCTTCCCAGAACTCCATACACGGATTCTGGATAAAGGCAAAAATGTCGTGTTCCGCGGCAAACTGCTGCAAAATAACGCGATAGAACTGGCCCATACCCGAAAGGCCGAAAATAAACACGGGCTTTGTCCACTGCGAAGTATCAACACGTTGCGAGAACAAGTAAGGAATCGTCAAGAACGCAGTATTGCAGCCAGTACGCTTGCAAGTTGCCTCGAAAACTTGCGTCAACAAGGATTTGCCATCTGTATTGTGGAACAAGCGAGCATATATTTCACGCTGCCATTTTTCTTTAGGCAAGGGCCGATTTTCTTCCGAGAAAAAGTCACGCAAGGCCCCCTGCTTCCAATAGGCAAGCAAGCCCTCATGATGTTTGTTCTGCAAAGGCGAAATGAATCCACCCGGACGGCTCGTTTCATACTCCAAGAACAGACCCGCCAAGGTGCGCGCAAAATCAAATAGTTTCGATTCATCGATTTCGCCAGAATTTTTGTAAAGATATTTGCGAATTTCTTTAGGAATAGACGCCTTGCCAGAATACGCCTCGTTCAAATAGGCTATCAGCACATTGCACAGAATGTCTGCCGTCAACTTCTGCTTAGAAGCATCCCCCTGCGTCAAATACTTGAACAGGAATTTATCAAGGGTGACAATCTCTAAATTGGCAAGAACGCCACATTTGGCAATATAGCGCAATCTGAACCATTGCTCAATTTTGGGGTCTGGGAAAATGACAATTGGCGAATCGAAAGGATCCGTCCAAAGCTTGCCGAGAGCATCAATCATCTCGTCGGCAAGGTTTTCCAGATTCAATGCAAATTTCAGGTGCAGCATAGCGATAATATAGTCAAATAATCCCTACACTTAGGCACCCAAATAATCAATACGATCAAAGGTCGCTTTCAGAATCAAGTATGCAGCGAACGGAGAAGGCATACCTTTTATCATAACCTTCGATATACACGTATCTTCCGGTAATGTTCATTATACCGGCTTGATAAGATGTTGTAGTAGACGTTGATGGTACATACTGGACCATAGACCAGAAATAAGCGCTGGAGCCCACAAGGGCCTCCTGCCTATAGTTATCCCAATATCCGCCAGGGATGGCGGCAAATCCATAGTCGTCGGAACCATTATCCTTTTCATTTTTCCATCCTGAAGTGGCATCCAATTTTTTCGCCGCTTCGTTTTTACCACCCGCCATTTCAACTAAATCATTAAAATCCGTCTTACTGGGCAAATGCCACCCCTTGGGGCAGACGCCGCGCACGGGTATTTTTGCCGTACACAATGTGTCATAACCACAACCAGCAGTGGCATCGGAGTATTTTCCGGCACTATCCATGGCAGCACTCCAAGTGTATCGATACCCATACTTGGAACAATCTTCAGGATCGTCTTCGAGGCAATATGACTTCGCTGAGCCAATATCGTAGCTGATGTTCAGGTTCTCTGCCATCCAAACCAAGGTCGTATCGACCATTTCTTTTTCACCACCCTCTTCGTCGCTTTCCTCTTCGTCGCTCTCCTTTTCCTTTGTTACGGTAATAGCGACGGTCCTATAAACCTTGCCATTGCGGAAATCGGTCAAGGTATTGTTTGCAGCGTCATAATAGCTGCTGTCTACGGGAACAAATACAGAACTGGAAGACTCGGGTTCAGTAACTTCTTCCCCTTCCGATGAGGACGAAATGTCTTCAGAGGACTCGGAAGATTCTAGACTGTTTCCCTCTTCTTGGGGTTCATCACCCTCTTCAACAGTTTCCTTTTGGCCCTCTATTTTTACCAACTCTTCAGAATCGCTGTTGGAACTGCTATCTCCACAAGCGGAATAAAAGAACGGGAAAGCCATAAAAAAGGCCAATGTGCAAAAACTGAATTTATCAAGCATGGAAAACTCCTAAAATATGCCCACTAATATAGAATTTTGTTTGTAAAAGCCCGAGCGGCGACTGAAAAGTACGGGAAGGTTTGACAGAATCAAGAGGTTTCTAAAAAATTTTCCCCTAAATAATCTATATTGCAATTGACATAGCCCCGTACCGAATGGTTCGGAGCGACCGGTTTTTGAGTTTCGACTCTTATTCTCAATCCTGAAACTACCACTTTCAATGTATCCGAGAATAAGTCGAGCGCTCACGTCCCATTTGGGGCGTGGGTCGTCTTGTGCTTATTGGATACAAGGGTGTGGTAGCCCGCAGGATTGATAAGCCTACGACTCCACGCCTTTTTTGTTTGGCTGAAATAATTGGTGTGGTTTTGTTTCTTGAATAAGAGCAAGATTCAAGCAAGCAAGGAGCCCACCATGGCCAAAAGTATTGAAGAACACGTTGAAGATTGGTGCAAAGACCAATTGGAAAAATACTTTACTAAAACAGAAAGCATCAATTCAGAAATTGACGAAGCTCTTAAAAAAGCTCCCAGTAAAAAAGGTGGTTCTGGTCAAAATCTTCCTGACATCAAATGTTTTGTATCCGTTGGATTTAGAAATATTCCTGTAATGATTGAATGCAAGGGAAGAAAAGGCGATTTTGTAAAAACAGACGAAAATGGATTGGTATCCAATACGAATAAAAAGGGGGAACCGGATTACTCGACCATCGCAAAATACGCGGTCAATGGCGCGATTCACTACGCAAAGTCTATTCTCGATTATACTGAGACATACAAAGAAGTGATAGCCGTTGGTGTAAACGGCTATAAGCAGACTAACGATTTGGAAACAGAAATTGGTGTTTATTATCTCTCGAAAGAAAACTTAGGTATTCCCAAGGAAATTGAGAAATTCTCCGATTTGAGCTTTTTGAAAAAGAAAAACTTGAAAGAATTCTTCAAAAAAATTGATGAACTCAAATTGACTCAAGAAGAACTCGAAAGCAGAAAACTTGCACTTGAAGATGAAATCGAAACTAAGTTGAAACATTTGAATCAAACCATGCACGATGATTTGGGCATTGCCGTTAAATCAAGGGTTATGCTCATTGTCGGTTTAATCATGGCTGGTCTTGGCGTTGAAAATATTTCGGATGGTTTGAAAGTCGAAGAACTGAAAGGCGAATCCGGCAAAAAGTCTAATGATGGTCAAAAAATTATAGACAAGATTGAAGATTTTTTACGTGAAAAAAAGCTTCCCGAAGAAAAAAGGGAAGTTATCATGAACGAACTTTCTAATGTTTTCAAAAATCAAGACCTCTACACTCCCAAAAACGGCGAAAGCAAACTAAGAAAAGTCTACGCCATTGTCCACAATGATATTTTGCCATATCTATCTTCTGAATTACACAATATTGATTTTACCGGAAGACTTTTCAACGTTCTTAACGCTTGGGTAGATGTTCCTGATGGAGCTGAAAATGATGTTGTGCTAACACCACGATGCGTAACGGAGGTTATGGCGAAATTAACATCCGTCAATAAGGATAGTTATGTTTGGGATTATGCAACTGGTTCCGCGGGCTTCTTAATTTCGGCAATGCATCTAATGATTGCTGATGCAACACGCAAAATAAAAAGCCCTGATGAACGGAATTCTAAAATTGCGAAAATTAAAGCAGAGCAGTTGCTAGGCATCGAAAAACTTCCCGAAATATATATTCTTGCAGTGTTGAATATGATTCTGATGGGCGATGGCTCCTCAAATATTATTCACGGGAACTCTCTAACACAATTTGATGGAAATTACCAACAAGGTGAATTACGAAACAAAAAATTTCCTGCAAACATTTTCTTGCTTAACCCGCCCTATTCCGCTCAAGGCAAGGGAATGGTCTTTGTAGAAAAAGCTCTTTCTCAAATGAGCAGTGGTAAAGCCGCCGTGCTAATACAGGAAAATGCGGGAAGTTCACAAGGCGATGGCTTCACCAAGCGAATTTTGGAACACAATACTCTTGTTGCATCAATCCACATGAGTACGGATTTGTTTATTGGAAAATCTAGTGTCCAAACGGCAATATATGTGTTCGATGTAGGCATTCCGCATGATACGGAAAAACTCGTGAAGTTCATTGATTTTTCAAATGATGGTTACGCACGCCAAAATCGCAAGAAATCAAGTCAGAGTGTAAATCTAAGAGATGTTGACAACGCCAAGGAACGATATGACGAGCTCGTAAATCTTGTTGTTCGAGGAAAAGGCAAAGACGATAAAAATCTGAATTACTACAAAGATTGCTATGTCGAGGATTACATTTCCCTGGAGGGAAACGATTGGACTTATAGTCAGCATAAGAAAATTGATATAAGGCCAACTGAAGATGATTTCAAAAAAGTTGTCAAGGAATACATGGCATGGCAAATCAGCGATCTCATAAAAAATGGAGATGATTGCTTGGGAAAATAGCTCACCCTCGTTCTAAGATATCCGGGAACGAGGGTGGATTTAAGGAATTTAGGATAGGTGATTTGTTTGAAATAAAAAAGGGAAAACGCCTTACAAAAAGTGATATGAAAAATGGGACGATAAACTTTATTGGAGCTACATCAACTAATAACGGAATTACAGCAAAAATTGCAAATAGCGAACATTTACATCCAGCCAATACAATAACAGTAACATATAATGGTTCTGTTGGAGAAGCCTTTTATCAAACAAAACCTTTTTGGGCTTCTGATGATGTCAATGTTCTTTATCCAAAATTTATATTAACGAGTTCAATAGCTTTGTTCTTTTTATCCCCCTTTATCAGAAAAGGAAAAAAATATGGCTACGCTTTTAAGTGGAAAAAAGAAATTATGGAAAAGGATTTTATTTCTCTTCCCTCTACTAGAAACGGCAACATTGATTTTTCCTATATGGAAAAATATATTGAAGAATTACAACAACAGCAACATAATAAAATTGAAACTTTCTTAAAAAACATCGGGCTAAACAATTGCGAACTTACGAGAAAAGAAAAAGATTGCATAAATGGAAAGAATACTGTTTTTGAAAAAATTACAATAGGCGATTTATTTGATATTCACCCAACTAAAGCATACAGAGCAACCAATAAAGATCTATTCCATATCGATGGGAAAATACCAGTTGTGGCTAATTCCTCTGTTGATAATGGAATTGGTGGTTGGACAAAACTGAATGCAACTGAAACAGGAAATAAAATTGTATTTAGCGATACGACAACATCTGATTCAATTTTTTATCAACCCAATAATTTTGTAGGCTACCCTCATGTTCAAGGATTGTATCCATATTCAAACAAATGGAATGAAAATAGTCTACTTTATTTTGTTTCGTGTTTTCGAAAAAGTGCTTTTGGAAGATTTAATTATGGGCTCAAATTTACTAGAGCCATCGCCAAACAAATGAATGTGATCTTGCCCACCAAACCTAACGGAGAAATTAATTACGACTTCATGGAATCCTTTATTTCCGCCCAAAAGAAGCTGGTTGCTCAAAAAGTAGTTCGTTGGCTGGAACAACAGAATATAAACGACAATATTCTTAAAATTGAAAAAAATACCCCTAAACAAGTATTACCAATGGCCGCAGATCAAAAGAAAAAGTATACGACATAACAGCCCAGAGCGTTGCGGGCGCGGCGATTGAGCGCCCGCTAGAAGGGGTAGCGAGCAACGTAGTGCGAGCGAGGGGAAGGCTTTCCCCTGCCAATTTATAAATCATTCCAAAAACATTGCCATGTAGTACGGCAGTGTAACCATCTTGCCAGCAACACCTATGTTGTTTTCGGAAAGCTTATAGCAAACCTTGGCTGCGTAGTTATCGTTATTCAAAACGGTCTTTGCCGACTTGGAGCGTCCCGTTGTTGCCTTGACTTCAATAATGGCGAGTTCGCCGCCGATGTTTTCTACAAAGTCAATTTCTAGCCCAGTATCTTTGCGGAAGTAGAATAGTTTGCGACCTTGTTTAGAGAAACAATCTGCGATGATGTTCTCGTAGATGGCGCCTTTATAGAATCCCAGATCGCCGCTTAGAATCTTGGCCGCGGTGCCGCGTTCCAG
>JAEEGH010013177.1_pt1 | contig 18386 bp, 15 predicted proteins | sample 9134181 | NCBI WGS metagenome assembly JAEEGH01 (sample SAMN16246544, study PRJNA631951) | gut metagenome | biome: gut microbiome; feature: rumen; material: DP-attached | host: Bos | place: Iran: Karaj | collected 2018-10 | reverse complement strand
GAGTGGATCAACCGCGACGGCGAGCGCATTCCGCAGGGGAGCATCACCAAGGCTCCCAGCGCCGAGCTGCGCCCGGGGCAGAAGGACAGCGACTCGCTGCCCGACTACGGGCTGCTCGACGCCATCCTATCGCTCTACCTCGACGAGGGGCTCTGCGAGGACGAGATTGTGGACGAGGGCTACGACCGCGCCACGGTGCACCAGGTGATTGTGCGCGTGGCCCGCAACGAGTGGAAGCGGCTCCAGTTTGCCCCGCAGCTCAAGGTGAGCCCCGTCAGCTTCGGCCTCGACCGCCGCTGGCCGATCAGCTGAGTTAGTGTTTAGTGTTTAGTGTTCAGTTTGCTACGCAGGACCGCGGCAGCCAACTAAACACTAAACACTGAACATTGAGCACTGAATATTGAACACTAAACATTGAACATATTATGAAGAATAAGTTTTTGACGGGCATCGGGATATGGATGGTGCTGGCGGCGCTGACGCCGGCACGGGCCCAGATGCAGGCCACCTTCGGCTATGCCACCTTCTGTCTGGTCGAGCAGCACCAGCCCTATGTGGAGACCTATCTGCAGTTCGACGCCTGGACCATGCAGTTCACGGCCCAGCCCGACGGTTCGCGGCGCGCGGTGGCCGAGGTGACCCTCGTGGCCAGCCAGCACGACTCGGTGTGCTACTTCAAGAAATACGAGCTCACGAGCCCCGCGGTGGAAGAGGGCGGACGCCTCGATTTCAGCTTCCTCGACGTGCAGCGCTTCTCGGTGAAGAATGGCATCTACGACCTCGAAATTACCTTGCGTGACAAGGGGAGCGAGCAGAATGCATCGACGGTGACGGAGAAGCTGGTGGTGAACTACGACAAGAAGCACCCCGCGATGTCGAGCCTCCAGTTGATGTCGTCGGTGAAGCCCACACAAACGGAAAATATCCTCTCGCGCGGCGGATATGATATGGAACCGTATGTGAGCGACTTCTTCCCCGAGCAGGTGAGCCAGATACACTACTATTTCGAGGTGTACAATATCGACAAAGAGGTGGGTGAAAAACAGTTCCTCGTGTTGGCTTATATTGAGCAGCAGGAGACCGGCACCCGCTTCGAGAGACAGCAGTCGTCGACTCGCAAACAGGGCGCTCCATGCATTCCGGTTTACGGAAGCCTTGATATCTCGCAGCTGCCTTCGGGCAACTACAACCTTGTAGTGGAACTTCGCAACAAAGACAACCAGAAGTTGCTCTACAAGAAAGTGCCTTTCTTCCGCTCGAATCCCAGCGTGATGGAGATGGCGTTGAGCGATTTCGCCACCACTTTCGTCGGTCGCTATACCGACGAGGAGCAGTTGAATATCTATATCGACGCCCTCTATCCTTTGGCCTCGAGTCACGAACGCAGTGTGGCGAAAGAACTTATCCGCCGTCCGGGTCTCGAGGAGAAACAGGCGTTTCTCTATCGTTTCTGGCAGGTGCGCTACCCGATGACTGCGGAAGCGGAATGGCTGAAATACAAAGAGCGTGTGGATCATGTGCAGGCTGTTTTCAGCTATCCTCGCACCCAGGGCATCCACACCGACCGCGGACGCGTGTATCTGCAGTATGGCCCTCCAGACTTCATCAGAGACGAGAAGAATTTCGTTTCGGTCAACAAATTTGGCAATACTTTCAAGGGAACGACCGAGACCATGCAGCAACGCGGAACTATCAGCAACGACGATATGACCAGCCCCTCGCAGGGACATATCTACTATCTGCCTTATCAGCTCTGGCGCTACAACAAGTTGCCGACAGACGATCCCGACCGAGTGTTCCTCTTCTGGGACGAGCATCGTAGCGGCTACTACACCCTGCTCAACAGCAACGCTCGCGGCGAGGTGCAGGACCCCATGTGGGAACGTCGCCTCAGCCGTCAGCAGATTGGCGAGAATGTGGTTGGTGAAGTGGGAGAGCAGTTTAATCGCGGATATTAATAACGCTTAAAGTTAAGGTTTGTTTCTGCTGTCGGACATAATATATCTGATCGCCTATAAACTGTTGGGCTATCGCACTAAGGTGGTGAGGCGCAATCTCGAGGTCTCTTTTCCAGAAAAGGACGAGAAGGAGCGTCGGAAGTTGGAGCGCCGCTTCTACCATCACCTGAGTGATATCCTCGTCGAGGGTATTTGGAACCTCTTCGCATCACCGCGTTGGATACTGAAACACTATCGTGTGATTAACCGCGAGATTGTGAACCGCTACTACGAGCAGGGAAAGAGTGTGGTGCTGATGTCGGCCCACTACAACAGTTGGGAGTATATGGTCACTTCGCTCAATATGCAGCTCTTCCATCACGGAATCGGGGTGGGGAAGCCATTGAGCAACAAGGCCCTCGAACCTTGGGTCTTCCGTCGGAGGACCCGTTTCGGCACAGAAGTGGTTTATTCCAATAATGTCCGCGAGGTAGTCGATTTCTACGACCGTCACCATGTGCCTTGTGCCCTGATGATGCTCAGCGACCAGTCGCCGGCACATGCCGACAAAGCCTACTGGACCACCTTCTTCCATCAGGATACGGCATTCCTATACGGTGCTGAATACTTCGCCCGCAAATATGACTATCCGGTGCTCTACTACCGTGTGGACAAGCTGAAACGTGGCCATTATACGGTGTCTTTCGATGTGCTATGTGAGCATCCGAATGAGGTGCCTCAGTACAGCATTGTGGAGAGTTATGTGCGACGCTTGGAGAAGGATATCACCGCAAAACCTGAATACTGGCTCTGGAGTCACCGTCGCTGGAAACTGAAGAGAAGTTAATCGTATAAATAGATAATAGTTAATAATTGATGATACGGGTTGCTGTTGTAATATTGAACTGGAATGGGCGTGGGATGCTGGAGCGTTTCCTGCCGTCGGTAGTAGATTATTCGGTTTCTGACGAAAGCCTTTCGGTGTCGGTTGTAGTGGCCGACAACGGTTCTTCCGACGACTCCGTCGCCTTCATGCGTGAGCACTATCCCCAGGTGCAACTCGTGTTGCTTGACAAGAACTACGGCTTCGCCGAGGGCTATAATCGCGCTCTCGCTCAGGTCGAGGCCGACTATTATGTGCTCCTCAATAGCGATGTGGAATGCACTCCGCATTGGATAGCGCCTGTGGTGGCAATGATGGAACGTGACCCGCAGGTGGCCATTGCGCAACCCAAACTGATGATGTACGATCAGAAGGATACCTTCGAGTATGCCGGCGGTGCCGGTGGTTTCATCGACAGCTATGGCTATCCTTTCTGTCGCGGACGCATCTTCTCCACTTTGGAGCAGGATCACGGCCAGTATGACGACGAATGCAATATCTTTTGGGCCACTGGCGCCGCAATGTTCGTCAAAGCTTCCATTTTTCATCAGCTGGGTGGCCTCGATGGCGACTTCTTCGCACACATGGAGGAGATAGATTTCTGCTGGCGGACACTGAACAGCGGCTATACCGTCCGTTACTGCCCTCAGTCGGTGCTCTACCATGTGGGAGGAGGCACCCTCCCCAAGTCGTCCCCCTTCAAGACCCGTCTTAATTTCCGCAACAACCTCTCTATGCTCTATAAGAACCTGCCCGACGAGCGCATGAAGAAGGTGCTGCGTCGTAGGATGCTGCTCGACGGTATTGCTGCGCTAAAATTCCTCCTTCAAGGCCATGTGGGTGAATTTAATGCCGTCCGCGAAGCTCACAGGGAGTATCGCTCCCTGCTGCCGCAACTGAAGGAGAAACGCGCCGCCTTGAAACAAGAAACAGTCGCCGGTGTGTACCAACGACTGCTTCTGTCGGATTACTATTTCCGTGGTAGTAAGACCTTTTCGAACCTCAAAGCTGGGTTTAGCAAATAACCCCAACTTTATCAATCTTTCTTGAGATTTTTGTACTCCTCGTTGAGGCCGTTGAGAATCTCTTCGGTGATGTCCATACCTTCGTTCATGTAGAGGGTGGGGGAGTTCTCGAAGGTCTTTCTCAAGATGATGTCGAACTTCTGGTTCTGCTCGTTGTAATCGCGTACATAAGCGAAGATGGCGTTCAGCAGTTTGGTGTTCTCTGCCATCTGACGCTCCATGATTTTGGCGGTGAGCTCCTGCTCGAGGCTACCAATCTTGTCGGCACGTTTCTTCAGCTCCTCTTCCTTGGCCTGCTGTTGGGTGAGGGTCATGTTGGCACCGTTCTTCAGGTAGTCCTGATAGTCTTTCTGGAATTTCTCCACCTGCTGTTTGCCATAGGCTTCCTGCTGGTTTTTGAAGGCGAGGAGTTCGGCCTCGAGGTCTTTGGCATACTGGTATTTGGCCAGCAGGGTATCGGTGTTGACGTAGGCCACTTTCAGGCCTCCTTCTTTCACTACAGGGGCCTTTGCTGCGGCATTGACCTTGCTGCCGGAAACATTGTTGCTGGTGAAGTGAAGGATATAAATGCCGATAAGTCCGAGAAACAATACGGCATTGCAAATCAGAAGAATCTTGTTCAGTTTGTTGTTTTCCATAATGATTTCAATTTTCAATTTTCAATTTCTCAATGGCTCTCTCCACACGGCGAATGGTCTCTTCTTTGCCAATCGTCAGGATGAGCGTAATCATGTCGGGACCCACGGTGCGGCCTACCACAGCGATGCGCAGCGAATTCATCACTTTGCCAGTGTTCAGGCCGTTGGCGGCGATGTAGTCGTCGAGCAGCGCCTTGTGGATGGCGTCGTGCTCGAAAGGCACGGTGTTCAGTATCTCGATGACCTTGGCCATGTGGATGTGCATGTCGGAAGTCCAGCGTTTGGCCACATCCTTCTCGTTGTACTCCGTAGGGGCCTCGAAGAAATAGCAGCAGGTCTCCCACAGCTCGCTGGGGAAGGTGATGCGCTCTTTCATCATAGAGGCTACCCGCACCATATAGTCGTGGCTAAAGCTTCCTGCTACTTGCTGTCTGCTAACAGCCTTCTCAAGCATTCCTGCCACCTCCTCGTCGCTGAGCATCTGGAAGTATTCGTGCTGGAACCATTTGGCTTTGTCAAGGTTGAACTTGGCGCCGTTCTTGCTGATATGCTCCACGTCGAAGAGCTTAATCAGCTCCTCCATTGACATAATCTCCTGCTCAGTTCCCGGATTCCATCCCATGAGTGCCAACATGTTGACCACCGCCTGTGGCAGGTAGCCTTTCTCGCGGTAACCACTCGAGACTTCGCCACTCTTGGGGTCGTGCCATTCCAGCGGGAAGACGGGGAAGCCCAAACGGTCGCCGTCGCGCTTGCTGAGCTTGCCGTTACCCTCGGGTTTGAGCAGTAGGGGCAGATGGGCGAAGCGAGGCATGGTGTCCTCCCAGCCGAAGGCTTTGTAGAGCATCACATGCAGCGGAGCCGACGGGAGCCACTCTTCGCCACGAATCACATGGGTAATCTCCATGGTGTGGTCGTCGACGATATTGGCTAAGTGGTAGGTGGGCATACCGTCGCTCTTGAACAGCACCTTGTCGTCCAGCAGACGACTGTTCATAGTGACATCGCCACGAATCATATCGTTAACGGTGATGTCGATATTGTCGGGGAACTGGAAACGTACTACGTAGGGTTCGCCGGCCACAATGCGGCGCTGTGCCTCCTCCATACCGAGGCTGAGGCTGTTCTCCATCTGCAGCCGTGTGTTGCAGTCGTATTGGAAGGTTTTCTTTTGAGCCTCATATTCCTTGCGTTTGGCCTCAAGGGCTTCGGGCTTGTCAAAAGCGTAGTAGGCCCAGCCGTCGCGGATAAGCTGTTCGGCATACTGGCGATACATCGGTTTGCGGTCACTCTGGCGGTAGGGGCCAAAAGGGCCTCCTATATGGACTCCTTCGTCAAACTGGATACCCAGCCATTCAAGGGCCTCGATGATGTATTGCTCGGCACCAGGCACGAAGCGTGTCTGGTCGGTATCCTCGATGCGGAGAATCATCTTGCCGCCGTTTTGGCGGGCAAAGAGGTAGTTGTAGAGTGCCGTGCGCACTCCACCGATGTGTAGCGGCCCCGTAGGACTCGGGGCAAATCTTACTCTTACCATTAGTGCTTTTTTCTATTTGTTGAAACTCCCCAGTTTATAGCTCAGCGAGAGCATATAGGCCACGTTGTGGCCGTTGGGAATCTTTACGTTCACGTCGCTGCCGCCTCCCTGGTTGTTCTCAATGATGCGAAGCACGTCTTCGCCCTCCGAGGTGGCCAGAAATCCACGGTCGATATACAGAGAGGCTGTGAATTCCTTGTACTCGTAGCTCACGCCGAAAATGGCTCCCACATCGAAACGATTGATGTGGTTGAACAGCTTACGCGATTCCTCCGAACCGTTGAAGTTTACGTCATAGTTGGCGGCAGGCGAAGGGATGCTGGGTGTGATCTTGCGGTCGCTATAGCGTCCAAAGAGGCCAAAACTTACCTGTGGTCCCAGGAAGATTCCTACCACATGACCCGAGGCGCGGATGGGGAGCTCGTAGTGGATACCCACCAGAATGGGCAGCTGCAGGTAATAGGCGTGGTAATAGCCTTCGCGGTGCATCAAGTTGCTTCCGTTCTCTAACGTCTCTTCAAAATTGCTGCCGCGACGGTTCAAGTTCAGGCCTGTCTGAATGAAGAAGGTCTCCTGAAGCATGCTCTCACTCTTGGCGAAAGTGTAGTTGACGTAGCCGCCGACGGTAGCTCCCAGAATCGGTGCAGAAGTCGACAGGTCGTCGTCCATCGTGGCCAATCCAAGGCCGGCCTTCACGCCGTAGTCGCTAAACTGTGCTTTGGCCTCACGACCCATTAAACTCAGTAAGCCTATTAAGCCCAATAAAAATATCTTTTTCATCATTTTATAATTTTCTGAGAATAAAGTCTGTCATCAACTGATAGAGGTTCAAGCGGGTATTGCCCGTAGCATCGTAGATTGAGTGGTTCTTGTTGGGGTAGATGCGGAACTCGAACTGCTTGCCGGCGCCCTCCAGCTTCTCCACCATCTCGGCGCTGTTCTGGAAATGCACGTTGTCGTCGCCAGTGCCGTGGATAAGCAGGTAGTTGCCCTCGAGTCGGTCGGCGAAGTTCAGCGGCGAGTTCTCGTCGTAGCCCTTGGCGTTGTCCTTGGGCAGGCCAAGGAAGCGCTCGGTGTAGATGTTGTCATAGTAGCGCCAGTTCATCACCGGAGCCACGGCAATGGCCATCTTGAAGACGTCGTTGCCCTTGAGCAGACTCAATGTCGAGAGGTAGCCGCCGAAGCTCCAGCCCCAGATGCCGATGCGGTCCTTGTCGACCCACGTCTGCTGACCCAGCCAGCGGGCGGCCTCGATGGCGTCCTCGCACTCCATGCGGCCCAGGTCGCCGTAGGTCTGCTTCTTGAAGGCGGCTCCGCGTCCACCCGTGCCGCGTCCGTCGAAACAGAAGACCACATAACCCTTGTCGGCGAGCATGTGGTACCAGAAGAAGTCGCTGTAGCCGTAGCTGTCGGTCACCTGCTGGTTGCCAGGGCCGCCGTAGACGTAGATGAGCACGGGATATTTCTTGTTCTGGTCGAAGTTTTTGGGCTTGATGGTGTAATAGTTGAGCTTTACGCCGGTCGAGGTGGTAAAGGATTTGAAGGTTTTATGGTAGGTCTCATATTCCGCAAACATCTTCTTGTGCAGTTCGCTATTGTCCTCCAGCACTTTTATCAACTTGCCGTTGGCATCGTGCAGGGTGTAGACCATAGGCTCGTTGGCGTTGCTGTAGGTGCGGATATAGTATTTGCAGCCGTTGCTGAAGGTGGCGTTGTAGGTGCCTAGCACGTACATGTCACCAGTGTTTTTGACATTGCGGGTTTTGTCGTTCAAGCACTGCTTCTTCTTGCCGTCAAAGCCGATGACGAAGAGGCTCTTCTGGGTGGGGTGATGCTCACGGCTGGTGTAGTAGAGACGCTGGTTCTTGACGTCGATGCCAGGCACCTCGCACACTTCCCAGTCGCCGCTGGTTACCTGCTTCACTAGCTTGCCGTCCATGTCGTAGAGGTAGATGTGGCGGTAGCCGTCTTTTTCGCTTGTGATGAGCATCTGCTCTTGGGCTTTCTTGCCTTTACCGACGGTGACGAACTGCCACGTGTCGGGCACATCGACGTAGGTGTCGCATTGCTCATCGTACATGATGTAGATACGGTTGTTCTCCTCTCTGACATCGTATGTGACGATTTGCATGTGGTTCTGCAGACGGTTCATACGCATCACGGCCAGCACTTCCGGGTTGTTGGTCCATTGGAAGCGCGGGATGTATTCCCACTCGTCAAACAGTTGTGTGTCGAACAGGATAGAGGCGTTGAAGAGGTCTTTACCTTTCTCTACGTCATACACTTTCATCATCACCCTCGAGTTGTCCTCGCCGGCTTTGGGGTATTTGAACTTGTAGTCCTCGGGATAGAGGGCACCCCACATCTGCATGTTGTACTCCTTCACCTTGCTCTCGTCGAAGCGCATGTAGGCAATCTTCTTCGAGTCGGGGCTCCACTGGAAGCCCTGGGTGATGGCGAACTCCTCCTCATAGACCCAGTCGGTGGTGCCGTTGATAATCTCGTTCACCTTGCCGTCGGTGGTGATGGCGTGCTCCTCGAGCGTGGCGAGGTCCATCCAGTAGAGGTTGTTGTCGCGCACAAAAGCCACCTTGGTGCCGTCGGGGCTGAGGGTGGTGAGGCGCTGCTTGCCGTTATTGCTAATCTTAGTGAAGGTCTTCCCTTTGACATCATAGATGTAGTAGTCGCTCACACCGCTGTGACGGTAGATGGGCTCGAAACCGCTGCTGAGCAGTATCTTCTGCTCGTCTTGGCTGAACTCATAGCCCTCTATCGGGGGCAGGGACTGGGCCTTCTTGCTCATCTCGGGAGAATTGAAGAGGCACACATCCTCCACCTTCTCACCAGTGGCATAGTTGTATTTGGTGATGCCTGTGCGACTCATGGTGCAGTAGTGCTCACCGTCCTGCATCGAGCGGATGCCGTAGACGCCTTTGGCACGGAAGGTTCCCTTCGTCCAGATGTCCTCCAGTGTGATATTCTTGCTTTGCGCACTGGCCACGCCAGCACCCGCCATCAGTGCAAATGTCATAAATACAAATAGTTTCTTCATCTTAGTGCAGGAGTTTTTATATATGTTCAAAAATGCAAATATACATATTTTTTTTGATACTGCGAAAAGAATTTGTTGCCCCCGACACCGAACCCTCACTGCACCTCCGACGTACCATCTCCGACCCCGGTCGGAGATGGGTCGGAGTTGATACGGAGATGATACGGAGTTGGTACGGACATGGTGCTTAGTATCAGTCTGTTACGTATCATTTCCGACCGAATTGTTATTTTGTTGGTTTTCAGTTTGTTGTATTTTTGTTGCAATGGGCAATTTTTTTTGATTTTTGGCGTTATTTTAATATAATGAACCGAGGCAAATATATATGTAAGGAGCTTAAAGCTGTCCGCCGCAAGATTGCGGAGGAGAATGACATCCCGTTGGAAATCAAGGAATGCACCTACCAAGGGCCCTGCCGCGGCACCTGTCCGCGCTGCGAGGCGGAGGTGCGCTATCTGGAGAATAGCCTTGCCAACCGCTTGAAAATGGGCAAGGTGGCCACCGTGGCGGGACTGGCGCTGGGTTTGGTTTCGTGTGGAGGAGGACAGTCGCAAGGGGGACCCACCCCGCCCTCTGGGCACCCTTCCCAGGAGGGGACGGCTGACGCGGTCGACGGTGCAATGCCGGAGGTACCGGAAGGACCTTCCGAGATTATCAATGTGCCGGATTTGGGTGAGATTGAAGTCTGCGGTGATGTGGAGAATGTCCCGCCACCGCCAGACGAGTCGGTTCTTTTGGGTGTGGTGGAAGAGATCGAACCTGAGTTTCCCGGTGGCATTGAGGCAATGTACAAGTTTATCCAAGACAATTTACAGTACCCTCGGCTAGCGTTGGAGAACGCGATTGAGGGCAAGGTGTATGTCACCTTCGTTGTGGAAGAAGACGGAAGCATCACCAATCCCCGCATCCTTCGTGATATCGGCGGTGGCTGTGGACGAGAGGCGCTGCGTGTGGTGAATCTGATGCCAAAGTGGAAACCTGGTGAGCAACAGCCGGGGAAACCGGTGCGTGTGCAGTACAACCTGCCTGTAGAATTTGTGTTGCCAGAGGACCGTCCACGAATTATCGAAGGAATGGCACCTATAGAGACAGTACGACGTCCTTCCGACGATTCTGTCGAGGCCATGAAAGGTCCCAACGCCCCCACACAGCAGATGAAGGTAGACGGAGTGAAGGTGATAGTGAAATGAATGACAACGGAGACAACAAAAACAACATTGATACAGGGTGTTCCACTGAGGATACAATACTGATGGAAGGGGTACCGTTTATAGGCATTGACCGGCATCGGTTGGGCATCGATGGGGTGGGGGTGACCACGCTGGCGGCCTTCCATGGCTGTCCGCTTCGCTGCAAATACTGCCTGAACCACCGCTGTTTGGAGGCTCCGGACGACTTGCCGCGCTACACGCCACAACAGCTATATAATTATGTGGGGGTGGACAATCTCTACTTTATCGCCACGGGTGGCGGTGTCTGCTTCGGCGGTGGCGAGCCACTGCTGAGAGTCGATTTCCTCACCGAGTTCAAGGAACTTTGCGGCAAGGGGTGGAACCTCACGGCGGAGACCTCGCTGCAGGTGCCGCGCGAGGCGATGGAGCAGGCCGCCAAGGTGGTGGGTGATTTCATCGTCGACATTAAGGAGAGCAATTCTGATATCTACCGCGCCTACACGGGTGGCGACGCGCAGCGGGCATGGGATAACCTCAAATGGCTGATACATAAAATGGGACCCGAGCATGTGATTGTCCGAGTCCCATTGATTCCTGATTTCAACACTGAAGACGACTGTGACAGTACGGTGGAACGCCTTATGAAGATGGGTGTCACCCACATCGACCGCTTCACCTATCGAGTGCAGCAGTCGTGATCGTGGCAGTGGCTGCTGTTTGTTTCAAGTTCCAGTGTGCTGTGGTGGATGCCGAGTCCGTCGAGCATCTCCTTGACACGGTCGGTGACCTCTTCGAGCATCGAAGCTTCGGGGATGACGATATGGCAGGTGAGCGCCGTCTCGGTGGTGGAGATAGCCCAGATATGCATGTGGTGGACGTTGAGGACACCCTCTTGACTTTCAATTTTTTTCTTGATGTCATCGACATCAAATCCCTCGGGTACGGCATCTGTGCTCATTCGGAGGCTCTCGGAGAGCAGACTCCAAGTGCTTATAAGTATTACTATGGCGATGACGATACCGATGATTGGGTCGACGATGGTCCAGCCAGTATAGTTGATGATGATGCCGGAGACCACTACACCTACTGATACCAGCGTATCGGCCAGCATGTGGAGGAAAGCACCACGAGTGTTGATGTCGTGCTGGTTTTGACGACTGAGAACCCAGGCGGTGACACCGTTGATGACGATACCCACGGTGGCGGTCCAGATGATGAGAGTGCCGTTGACTTCTGCAGGGGTGAAGAACTTCTCCACACTCTCTACGATGATGGCGCCCACGGCGACGAGGAGGATGATGGCGTTGAGCAGCGAGATGAGCACCGATGCCTTGCGGTGGCCATAGGTGAAGCGCTTGGTGGCGTGGCTGGAAGCCAGTTTTAGTGCTATCATGGCGAGGATTAGCGAGAAGACGTCGCTGAGGTTGTGACCCGCATCGGAGAGGAGGCCGATGCTGTTGCCTAAGATACCGGCAACGACCTCGACGATGACGAAGGCTAAGTTGAGTGCGACGGCTACAATATAGATTGTAGACAACTTTTCTATCGCGTGTGCGTGGTGATGATGGTGGCCGTGATGGTCATGCTCATGTTCGTGATGGTGATGTTCGTGTTCCATATTGCTTTTCTTTTTTAATCTTTTACAATCTGATTGAGATTTGTTTTTTCAGTTTGCAAAATTACGAACAAAAAAAGAAATGGGAGCCTCACTAAAAGTGGTGAAAAGCTCCCATGAAATTTGCTTTGGATTAATCCCTGCGATCGCGTCCGAAAGCCTGTGCTATCCAGCCTCGGTTGAGGCGTGCGATGTTTTGTCGTTTGATTTGCTTTGGGCATTCGGCCTCGCAGGCGTAGGTGTTGGTGCAGGAGCCGAAGCCAAGTTCGTCCATTTTGCAGACCATCTTTTTGACGCGGTCCATAGCCTCGGGCTGGCCCTGAGGCAGAAGGTTGAGGTGGCTCACCTTGGCGCCGACGAAGAGCATTGCGCTGGCGTTCTTACAGGCTGCTACACAGGCACCGCAGCCGATACAAGCGGCGGCATCCATCGATTGGTCGGCTTTGTGTTTCGGTACAAGGATATTATTGGCGTCTGGCACGCCGCCGGTGGTGGCGCTGATGTAGCCGCCAGCTTGTATTATCTTGTCGAAAGCGGTACGGTCGACGACCAGGTCTTTGATGATGGGGAAGGCTTTGGCGCGCCAGGGTTCCACCCAGATATCGTCTCCATCCTTGAAGTGGCGCATGTGGAGTTGGCAGGTGGTGACGCCGTCGTCGTTGCCATGGGGACGGCCGTTGATATAAAGGCCGCACATGCCGCAGATGCCTTCGCGGCAATCGTTGTCAAAGCAGACGGGGTGAGCGATTTTGTCGTTGATGAGCTTCTCGTTGAGCTGGTCGAGCATCTCGAGGAACGAGCAGTCGGCCGAGATGTTGTCGATATCATAGGTCTCGAAATGACCTTTGGCGCGGGCGTTCTCCTGACGCCAGATATGTAATGTAAACTTCATTGTTGTCTCTTTTTTGTAGTTAAGTAGGTAAGTAGTTATCGCTTCGCTCGCCCTTCGGGCAGTAGTTAAGACAAATGCAATTGTCGCTGTTGTCGGCTGGGACTATTGTCTTAACTACTTAACTACTGTCTACATAACTACTTTATTTATAATTACGTTTGACAATCTGGATGTGCTCGTAGTTGAGCTCTTCCTTGTGCATCACTTCGGGTTTGTCGTGGCCTTGGTATTCCCAGGCGGCTACAAACATGAAGTTCTCGTCATCGCGCTGAGTCTCGCCATCCTCGGTCTGATGTTCCACGCGGAAGTGGCCGCCGCAGCTCTCTTCACGCTGAGTGGCATCGGCCACGATGAGGCGTGCCAGTTCGAAGTAATCCTCGAGGCGGTAGGCTTTCTCCAGTTCGGGGTTCATCTCGATGGCCTTGCCGGGGATGAAGACATGCTGGTAGAAGTCGGCTTCCAGTTCGGCAATTTTCTCGATGGCGGTGGCGAGGCTCTCCTTGCTGCGGGCCATGCCGCAGTACTCCCACATGATGCGGCCAAGGGCCTTGTGGTAGAAGTCCACCGAATGGTCTGATTGTTCAGAGTGCTCAGAGGTTTCTGAGACTTTCATGAGGCCATCGAGGCGGGCGCGCACGGCGGCTTCTGCCTCGTCGAATTCAGGACCTTCGGCCTTGATTTTGCCCACGTAGATTTGGTCAGCGAGGTAGTTTTGCAGCGTGTAAGGCAGCACGAAGTAGCCGTCGGCCAGACCCTGCATCAGTGCGGAGGCACCGAGGCGGTTGGCGCCGTGGTCGCTGAAGTTGGCTTCACCGGCGGCGAAGAGGCCGGGGATGGTGGTCTGCAACTCGTAGTCGACCCAGAGGCCGCCCATGGTGTAGTGTACGGCGGGGTAAATCATCATCGGGTTCTCGTAGGGGTCTACGTCGACAATCTTATAGTACATCTGGAAGAGGTTGCCGTATTTCTGCTCCACGACGTTGCGACCGAGACGCTTGATGGCGTCGGCGAAGTCGAGGTAGACGGCCAGGCCGGTGGGGCCTACGCCGTAGCCGGCATCGCAGCGCTCCTTGGCGGCGCGGCTGGCGACGTCGCGCGGCACCAGGTTGCCGAAGGCGGGGTAGCGGCGCTCCAGGTAGTAGTCGCGCTCCTCTTCGGGGATGTCGTTGGGACCTTTCTTTCCGGCACGGATGGCCTCGGCATCCTCTTTTTTCTTGGGGACCCAAATGCGGCCGTCGTTACGCAGCGACTCGCTCATCAGCGTGAGCTTCGACTGGTAGTCGCCGTGGACGGGGATGCAGGTGGGGTGGATTTGCACGTAGCAGGGGTTGGCGAAGGCGGCGCCGCGACGGTGGCAGACCCAGGCGGCGGAGCCGTTGCTGTTCATGGCGTTGGTGCTCAGGTAGTACACGTTGCCGTAGCCACCGGTGGCCACCACTACGGCATGGGCAGCGTAACGCTCTAACTCGCCGGTGACGAGGTTGCGGACGATGATGCCGCGGGCGCGGGGTTTTCCGTCTTTGTCGGGAACCACCACAAGGTCCATCATCTCGTGACGCTCGTGCAGCACCACGGTGCCACGGGCAATCTCGCGGCTCAAGGCACCGTAGGCGCCCAGCAGCAGCTGCTGGCCGGTCTGTCCGCGGGCGTAGAAGGTTCTGGAGACCTGTGCGCCGCCGAAGGAACGGTTGTCGAGCAGGCCGCTATAGTCACGGGCGAAGGGCACGCCCTGGGCGACACACTGGTCGATGATGTCGCCGCTGACCTCGGCCAGACGGTAGACGTTGGCCTCGCGGGCACGGTAGTCGCCGCCCTTGATGGTGTCCTTGAAGAGACGTTCCACGCTGTCGCCGTCGTTCTGATAGTTCTTGGCGGCATTGATACCGCCCTGGGCGGCGATGGAGTGTGCGCGGCGCGGCGAATCCTGGATGCAGAAGATATCCACATGGAATCCCAGTGCGCCGAGAGAGGCGGCGGCCGAGGCGCCGGCCAGGCCGGTACCCACCACGATGATGTCGAGTTTGCGCTTGTTGGCGGGGTTCACCAGTTTTTGACTGGCTTTATAATTGGTCCATTTTTGACTAAGAGGACCTTCGGGTATCTTGGAGTCTAATTTCATCATTTTAAGGTTTATGGTTCAATGTTTAAAGGCCAAGGTAGACCAATATGGGTACACAGGCGAAGCCGAGGACGACAATCCAGGTGTAGATTTTGCCGAGGACCTCGATGGCTTTGTTGTACTTGTAGTTGTTCAGGCCGAGGGTCTGGAAGACCGAGGGGAAGGCGTGGCTGAGGTGGATGAAGATGACGAGGAAGAAGAAGAGGTAGCCGATGACGATATGCAGGTGGCTGAACTTCTCGCGGGTCATGCAGTAGAAATCGGGTTCAGGGTCCGCTTCGGGGGCACGGTCCTTCAGCAGGGTGCGCTCCTCGTAGGTGATGTGGTGCAGCCATTTGCCGTCGGGACTGATATTGCCCTCTTCAAATCCGCGATAGAACACGGCTGCCACATCCTCGTCAGCCATGGCTTTTTCATTGAGTTTGGAGAGGTTCTCCACTTTGACCATGTATTCGCCCTTGACGAGGCCCACCTTGACGAAGTAGAAGTCGTAGAAGTGGATGGCGATGCAGGCCAAGATAAGCACACCGGTCCAAATCATCAGCTTGGAACCAGAGTGGGTCTTGCTACGGGAACGATGGTGGTAGCGCACGGGTCGGGCAAGACGGTTCGTTACGGCGAGCCACATCGTCAACAGGATGTGCAGGGCAATGACACCCAGCAGACCAATCTCGACAATCTTTACCAGCAAGTTGCTGCCCATGAAGTGACAGAATGCGGAATACCATTCGCCACCGTCATGTCGCAGAATGAGGAGGTTGGCCGTCATGTGGAACAACAGGAAGACGAGCAGGAAGCCGCCTACCAGCGCCACGAATATCTTTTTTGTAATCGAATGTATTTTTGGTAAGTCCATATGATAAAGTTTAAAGTTTACGGTTTAAGGTTTAAAGGGTTAAGGGGTAAGCCGCTATTGCGTCGTTCGCTACGCGATCAGCCGCTATTGCGTCGTTCGCTACGCGGTCAGCCGCTATTGCGTCGTTCGCTATCGCGATCAACCACCGAAGTCGTCGTAGGCGATGTTTTCGGGCTGGACGCCGAGGTTGTCGAGCATGGCGACAACGGCTTTGCTCATGGGGCCGGGGCCGCACATGTAGTATTCGATGTCCTCGGGGGCCGGGTGGTCCTTGAGGTAGGTCTCGTACATGACGTTGTGGACGAAGCCTGCGGTGTATTTCACGCCGGCGGCGTCGGCTGCGGGGTCGGGGCGGTCGAGGGCAAGGTGGAAGCTGAAGTTGGGGAAGTCTTTCTCGAGCTGGAGGAAGTCCTGCAGGTAGAAGACCTCGTTGAGGGCGCGGGCGCCGTAGAAGTAGCTCATCTTGCGGTCGGTGGTGTGGAGGGTCCGGGTCATGTGCATGATTTGTGCGCGGAGGGGGGCCATGCCGGCGCCGCCGCCTACCCAGATCATCTCGGGGAGATTGCTTGATTGCTTGATTGCTTGATTGCTTGAGTGGTCTTTCACTCTGAATTCGCCGTAGGGGCCGGACATGATGACTTTGTCGCCGGGCTTCAGCGAGAAGATATAGCTCGAGGCGATGCCGGGGTTGACATTCATGAACCCGCTGCGGTCGGCCGTGAAGGGCGGCGTGGCGATACGCACGGTGAGCATGAAGACGTCGCCCTCGGCGGGATAGTTGGCCATGGAGTAGGCGCGGACGGTGGGCTCGGTGTTGACGCAGACAAGGTCGAACATCTTGAACTTCTCCCAGGCGGGCAGGTACTCGTCGCCGATGAGGCTGCGGTCAAACGTGCTGTAGGGGATGCGGAAGGTGGGTATCTTAATCTGTGCGTAGCTGCCGGGCACGAAGTCCATGTGCTCGCCGGCGGGCAGCTGCACCTTGAACTCTTTGATGAAGGTGGCGACGTTGCGGTTCGAGACCACGGTGCACTCGTATTCCTTGACGTTGAGGATGCTCTCGGGGAGGCGCAACGAGAGGTCTTCCTTGACCTTCACCTGACAGCCGAGGCGCCAGCCTTCCTGCACCTGCTTGCGGCTGAAGTGGGGTGTCTCGGTGGGGAGAATGCTGCCGCCGCCTTTGACGACGCGGCATTTGCACTGGCCGCAGGAGCCTTTGCCGCCGCAGGCCGAAGGCAGATGGACGCCCTGTTCGCTGAGGGTGCTGATGAGCGTGCCGCCCGTGGGGACGGTAAGTTCTTTGTCGTCATTGATGGTTATCTTCACGTTGCCCTGCGGTATAAGCTTGGCGCGCAGGATGAGCAGTGCCGCCACCAGCAGCAGGATGACGACCAGGATGAGTATGATTGAGATGATAAGTGTTTGTGTCATTGCAGTATTGTCTTAACTACTTAACTACTGTCTACTTAACTACTAAAGTTTAAAGCCCATGAACGACATAAATGCCATGCCCATGAGGCCGGTGATGATGAAGGTGATGCCCACGCCGCGGAGGGCAGGGGGGATGTGGCTGTAGCGCAGCTTCTCGCGGATGGCGGCGATGGCGACAATTGCTAAAAACCAACCAATTCCGCTGCCGAGGGCGAAGACCGTGGCCTCGCCGATGTTCTGGTAGCCGCGCTCCTGCATGAAGAGCGAGCCCGACATGACGGCGCAGTTGACAGCGATGAGCGGCAGGAAGATGCCCAGCGAGTTGTAGAGGCTCGGTGAGAACTTCTCCACCACCATCTCGACCATCTGCACGATGGCTGCGATGACGGCAATGAACATGATGAGGCTCAGGAAGCTGAGGTCGACATTGGCCAGCGAGGGCGAGAGCCACGCCAGCGCGCCGTCGGCGAGGAAGTACTTGTTCAGCAGGTAGTTGATGGGCACGGTGATGAGCAGCACGAAGGTGACCGCGATGCCGAGGCCCGCCGAGGTCTTCACCGTCTTGCTCACGGCAAGGTACGAGCACATGCCGAGGAAGAAGGCGAAAATCATGTTGTCGACGAAAATCGACTTGATGAATATATTAATGTATTCCATTGTTATGCATCTCTGTTTGTTCTCGATAATCTTTCATGCCAAAGAAGAATATCATTCTTCCAAAACTTTCATATCAAAGTTCCAGAACTTTCATATTAAAGTTTGCAGACTTTCATATCAAAGTTTTCCTGGCATGGTTAAGGTTCATTTCTCACATAGGTCTTTGTTGCGGCTGCGGTGCCACCAGATGATGAGGCCGACGAGGATGAGGGCCATGGGCGGCATGATCATCAGGCCGTTGTTCTCGTAGCCGATGCCGTAGAGGCCCAGCTTCTCCATCACGGGGTAGCCCCAGAGGGTGCCGCTGCCGAAGAGCTCGCGGACGAAGCCCAGCGCGATGAGGATGACGCTGTAGCCGAGGCCGTTGCCCAGGCCGTCGAGGAAGCTCGCCCACGGCTTCTGCACCATGGCGAAGGCCTCGAGGCGGCCCATGACGATGCAGTTGGTGATGATGAGGCCCACGAAGACCGAGAGCTGCTTGCTGACGTCGTAGACATAGGCTTTCAGCACCTGGTCAACCAGCACCACGAGGGTGGAGACGACCACCAGCTGCACGATGATGCGGATGCGCG
>JAEEGH010013174.1_pt1 | contig 18386 bp, 5 predicted proteins | sample 9134181 | NCBI WGS metagenome assembly JAEEGH01 (sample SAMN16246544, study PRJNA631951) | gut metagenome | biome: gut microbiome; feature: rumen; material: DP-attached | host: Bos | place: Iran: Karaj | collected 2018-10 | reverse complement strand
AATATAAAAACTGAGTTTTTCCAGTTTTTCTAAAGCCAATTACCCGTTTTTTACGCATTGCAAACTATTTTTTACGCAATGTCGAATTTCCACTCTATTTTTTACGCGTTGCAAACGATCTTTTTGACCGAATGAAAGACCAATATGAGAAATGATGGTGAAATTTGAACACAAATTCATTGTTAAAACAAAAATATGCGAATAAAACATTTACAATTGAAAAGGGCGGTTACAGCCGTCCTGCTCACCCTGTTGCTGAGTGCGGTGGGGATGTCGAACCTTATGGCCCAGAGCTTCACTTTGGACAATCTCAACTACTCCATTAATGCCGATGGAAATACGGTAACCTTAACTGGCCATGTAGATGGCCAAAATGCAACAGGAACTTTGGTGATTCCTAATACTGTAAGTTATGGAGACAATTCTTATACCGTGACAACAATAGGTAATAGTGCTTTCTCTGGTTGCAGCAGCCTCACTGGTAGTTTGACCATTCCGGACTCCGTAACAAGGATATGCGTTAGTGCTTTCCAATATTGCAGCGGTTTCACGGGCACGCTGACCCTCGGAAATTCCGTAACTACTATTGAAGACTGTGCTTTTGGTGGCTGTAACGGTTTTACGGGCAGCTTGATTATCCCTAACTCCGTGACGATCATAGGTGGTGGTAGTACTTTTCCCAATGGTGCTTTCTATGGCTGCAGCGGCTTCACAGGCGATTTGAACATCCCTAATTCCGTTACCTTCCTCGGCGAAAAATCCTTCCAAAATTGTACGGGCTTTAATGGAACCCTGACCATTTCCAATTCCTTAACCGAATTAGGTATGTATGCCTTCAGGAATTGCAGTGGTTTCACAGGAGAACTGGTCATCCCCAATTCCATGATTACAATAGGTGGTTGGACGTTCACGGGATGCAGTGGTTTCACGGGCTTGACCATACCGACTTCTGTGACCAGTATAGGACAAGCTTTTAATGCTAATTGCACGGGTCTCACAGGGGTTCATTATCTTGGTGATCTTTCCCAGTGGTGTAATATAGATTTTGAGGGTTATCAATCGAATCCTCTTATTTACGCTCATAATTTGTATATCAACGATACTTTAGTGACCAATTTGGTGATTCCCGAAGGCGTTACAGAGATTAAGAACTCTGCTTTCGAAAGATGCAGTGCTTCGGGTAGCCTAACCATTCCGAATTCTGTGAACACGATTGGAGAGTATGCTTTCTATCAATGCAGTGGCTTAACAGGCAATCTCAACATCCCTGATTCAGTGACTTTTATAGGAAGTCGTGCTTTTTCTGGTTGCAGTGGTTTCACTGGTGAATTGGTCATCCCAAGCTCATTGACCAGTATTGAAGAGGGAGTTTTTGGAGGTTGTAGCGGTTTTTCTGGTTTGTCCTTGCCTAATACTATTGTATCAATAGGCAAGAGCGCTTTCTCTGGTTTAACTGGTTGTTCGGGCGACTTGACAATACCGAATTCTGTGACCTCGATAGGCGATTATGCTTTCGAACTTTGTAGCGGGAATATTCTAACCATTCCTAGCTCCGTGTTAAATATAGGACAAGGATCTTTCTATCAATGCAACTTGGCTGAAATACATTATAATGCCTCCAATTGTGCGGGTAATAGTTCATCTTGGACTTATAATTCATTCTCGGCTTGTACGGGGACTTTGCTGATTGGTGATAATGTAGTAGTGATTCCTAACAGAATGTTTGCTTATTCAGAATTTACGGGCTTCTTGAGGATACCCAGCTCTGTGACCACAATTGGGGAGAGAGCTTTCTATAGTTGTAACGGTTTCACGGGTTTCCTGAGGATACCCAATTCTGTGACTTCGATAGGTGCGCAAGCTTTCTTTCAATGTTCTGGCTTTACGGGTTTGTTTCTCTCGAATGCCCTTACTTCCATTGCTACAGGGACTTTTCGGGGTTGTACTGGATTAACTTCAGTGACTATTCCTGATTCAGTGACCACAATAGAACATCATGCATTTTATGACTGTAGAGGCTTGACCTCGCTGACCATTCCAAATTCCGTAACATTGATAGACTATGACGCATTTAACAGATGTACTGGTTTAACAAGTTTGACCATCGGCAGTTCAGTCGCTTCAATAAATTCTCTTGCTTTTTATAATTGCAACCACCTTAACTCAATTCAAATCCTTGCTGAAACACCTCCTACTGTGACGAATAATGCTTTTTCTTCAGTCAATCACGATATTCCCGTTGTTGTTCCCTGCGGCACATTGAGCGATTATCAGAACGCCTCGGTGTGGAATGCATTCACCAATATGCGCGATGCCTGCGACCTTTTGACTTACTCTATCAACGACGATGGAGTTTCTGTCACCGTGACTGGCCATGTAGATGGTACTGCCGCTGAAGGCCCGATTATCATTCCCGAAACCAAGACCATTGACGGCGTTACTTATACGGTGACCAAAATAGGAAATAGTGCCTTTACAGGTTGCACTGGTTTAACAGGCAGCCTGACTATTCCCAATTCCGTGACCAAGATAGACCATTATGCTTTCTCTGGTTGCATTGGTTTCACGGGCACGTTGACTCTTTCCAACGCAGTGACCATGATTGGTTGGGATGCTTTCTTCAATTGTCCTGGTTTAACGGGTACTCTTACCATCCCAAGTTCTGTGACCATGATTTATGATTGGGCTTTCGGCTATTGTTCAGGTTTCTCAGCTATGAATTGTCTCTCACAAGTCCCTCCACATACAGAAGAGTACATTTTTAACTATATGGATTACGACATTCCTGTTACGGTGCCTTGCGGCTCGGGGAGCATGTATCAGTACGCTTGGGGTTGGAAGAACTTCACCAACATTCAGGAAGATTGCTCTGGCATGTATGTGGTCACGGACATGGCCAACCCGGTGGAAGGCGGTAGCATCATCTTTGGGACGGGAGGCGAGACCTTATTGGCTGATTCCTTTGAGGAATACACCCTTGGCAATGGGGTAGCAGCCGAAGCGGTCGCTGCCGGTCACGACTGGTGGACCACTTGGAGCGGTGCGCCTGGCAGCGGAGAAGACGGCCTCGTCGCGGAATACAGCGGCATCCATTGCGGCCACCTTACCTACGGCAACGACCAAATCCTGCTGCTCAACAAGGAAAGCGGCGTTTACGACCTTGAATTCGACATTCTGGTTCCCGAAGGGAAAAACGCTTTCTTCAGTCTACTACATCAATTTGAAGGCAACGTCGATGAGGCCATGTATTGCCATCTCCATGTGGTTAACGATTATTATGGTATTTACTCTGCTCCTGGCCATGGAAGCATTCGTGCGGGTGGCTATATTTTGTCGGATATTCCCTGCGTTTATGACGCTTGGATGCACATTCGCTTGCACATTGACATTGATGGCAACTTGGCCTATTTCTATTACACTACCCCTGAAGCGGAAGAACAGCTCCTTTGCCAATGGCTTTGGTCGGGGAGTAATTCCTCAGGAAGTGGAAACACCAACTTGGCGGCAATGGATTTCTGACCGCCGATGGATGAAACCACATCCGAGTATTATATTGACAATTTCAGCCTGAAACAGTTTGTCGGGGAACAGTCTGAGGGATTTTATAATTTGACCCATGACACTTATTTTGCCCCTGGCTCCACTTGCGTCTTGACCGCCATTCCCAACGAAGGCTACAGTTTTGTAAACTGGACGAAAGACGGAGCTGTGGTTTCCACAGAACAGACCTACAGTTTCGCGGTAACCGAAGATGCGGCATTAGTGGCGAACTTCATCAGCAATGTGGCTCAAATCACACAAACCGTCACCCTTTCCCAAGGCTGGAACTGGATGAGCACCTACATCGAAGTGGACAATCCCATAGCGATGCTCCAGATGGTGGAGACGGGTCTCGGCGGTTACGGTGTACAGATCAAGAGCAGCCTGGTCAACACGGAATACGATTCCGAGTGGGGATGGTTCGGTGATTTGGACGACGTGGGAATGACCAATGAGCAGATGTATGCAATCAATGTCAACGCCCCCTGCACGGTGAACGTGGAAGGCACACCCGCCAATCCCTCGAACCATCCCATCACCATCGTTCACGGATGGAACTGGATCGGTTTTCCCAGCGGTGTTGCCATAAGCCTTGAAGACGCCTTTGCCAATTTCGCCCAAGAAGGAGACAAGATCAAGAACAGAATAACCCAAATAGAATACGATCCTGAATGGGGCTGGTTTGGCGACTTCGAGACGCTTGAGCCTGGCCAGGGCTACATGTACTATTCCGCTAGCAGTACACCGAGGACGCTAATCATCCACGCAGGTGCAAAATAGCCCAATCAACCTTGACTGAAAGAAAAACGACCGCTCTCGGAGGAGGGCGGCCGTTTTGTCGTCAATTCCCGTCAGATTTTTTTTCCAATGCATTTTGTGCAAAAGAAAAAATCCCTAACTTTGTCCCCAAACAACCCCAAACAATATGAAAAAGAGAATCCTTGCCCTGATAATGCTTCTCGTGACAGCTACATTCGCCGCAGAAGCCAACCCTATTGACATGACCACCGCACGTGAGGTAGCCATAAAGTTTATGAACGCCAATGCAAAAGCCCCGTTGCGCGGCGTGGAAGACCTCCAATTGGTGACCACATACAACATCTCTCGTGGCGACGCGGCTTTCTATATCTTCAACACACCGAATGGCTTCGTTATCGTCTCTGCCAACGACTGCGCTATGCCCATTCTGGGCTATTCAGACGAGAGCCAATTTAGCCAGAACGACATTCCTATCCAATTGCAGGATTACCTGCAAGACTTTGTCGGACAAATCCAATACGGCATCGAGAACCACCTTGAAGCCGATGAAGTTACGGCACGGCAATGGGAGTTGGTTCGGTCTATCGGTCGTCTCACCGAGCAAAGAGCCACTACAGCGGTTGCACCTTTGCTGACCGACACGTGGAATCAGGGCTGTTATTACAATGCAAAGTGCCCAGAGGATTCAAACGGGCCTTGTGGTCGTGTATATACAGGTTGCGTTGCTACTTCTTTCGCACAGATTATGCACTATTGGGGCTATCCTGTTACAGGAAGGGGGTCGCATACCTATAAACCTGCGAGATATCCCCAACAAACAGCCAATTTCGGTGCTACCACATACGACTGGGCAAATATGCCTGATAGTTTGACTTCCTCATCCACCTCTGCCCAGATTGATGCAGTGGCAACGCTGATGTGGCATTGTGGTGTGGCCATCAATATGAATTACGGCCCGAATGGTTCTGGCGCATACCCCATTAATGTCGCAACAGCATTAGTTAATTATTTTGGTTATTCTACTGAATTGTCAATGATTTACAGGATCAATTTTACTGATGAGAATTGGTTGGTTAGGATGAAAGGCTGTCTTGATTTGAGTTGCCCAATTCATTATTCTGGATATGATTCATATGGTGGTGTAGGACACGCCTTTGTCTGTGATGGCTATGACACTAATGACCTGCTGCATTTCAACTGGGGGTGGGGTGGCTCCTATAATGGCTATTTTTCCATTAGTGCCATGAATGCGGCGAGTTATGCCTTTACAGTAAACAATGCAGCTATCGTCAACATTCATCCAGACTGCACTTCAGGCACTACCTATCAGATAACGGCTGTGACTGACCCTTCAGATGGAGGAGCTGTTAGCGGTGCAGGTACATACGATTGTGGTGAGGTTTGCACCCTGACTGCAACAGTCGCAGAAGGTTATGCCTTCGACAATTGGACCAAAGACGGTGCAGTGGCTTCATGTTTTCCCACATATGAACTGTTTGCTACCGATTCTGCCGAGTATGTAGCGAATTTCCGACAAATTGACGGATTCTTAATAGGTGAAGCAGCCCACGACAACGCCAATCTTCCAGCCTATAATTACCTGTCCTTGTCAGAGCAAATCTATACCGCTGAAGAGTTAGGTATGGAAGCCGGTGAAATCTCCAGCGTGTCCTTCTTCAACACGGGTTACTCTAATGCTCGTAGTTTCTCCATCTACCTAGTCAATACTGCCAAAACGGCATTTGAGAGTTCAACGGACTGGATTAGCGTAGAAGAAGCTGACTTGGTGTTTAGTGGCGATGTCACTTTGGCTTCAAAAGATTGGACGACCATCTATTTCGATACACTTTTCAATTATGATGGCACATCCAATATTGCCTTGATTATTGACGACAACAAGAACGATTTTAACCCAAGTACAAAATGCCGTACGTTCAATACTGATGAGAACCAAGCCTTATACATTAATGGTTCAGGAACCAACTACGACCCGTACAATCCCACAGGCTATACAGGTACGCTGATGTCGGAGAAGAACCAAATCATTCTCGGGATACCGAGTTATGAATACACGGTAACCGTTATAGCTAGTCCTGAAGAAGGCGGTGTGGTGAGTGGTGGTGGAGACTTGTATTATTACGGGCAACCCGTACCCATCAGTGCCTTTACCAATGAAGGTTATGTGTTCTACAAATGGACAAGAAATGATGAAGTAATCTCTTGCCTTTCCTCTGATTATGTTCGTGCGACCGAAACTGCCGAGTGCGTGGCTAATTTCCAACAAGTGGACGGCATAGCGATTGGTGAAGCAACCAAAGCCAATCCATATCTTCCGACCTTTAACAAGCTGTCCTTGTCAGAGCAAATCTACACTGTAGAAGAGCTAGGAATGGAAGCAGGTGAAATCTCCAGCGTGTCCTTCTTCAACGTGGGTTCCATGAGTACCCGTAATTTATCTATTTATATGATTAATACGGCAAAGACTGCATTCGATAGCCCTACGGACTGGATTAGCGTAGAAGAAGCTGACTTGGTATTTAGCGGTGATGTCGCCATGGTTTCAAAAGATTGGACAACCATTTATTTTAATACACCTTTCAATTATGATGGCACATCCAATATTGCCTTGATTATTGACGACAACAAGAACGGTTTTAACTCAAGTACAAAATGCCGTACGTTCAATGCTGATGAGAACCAAGCCTTATACATTAATGGTTCAGGAACCGACTACGACCCGTACAATCCCACAGGCTATACAGGTACGCTGATGTCGGAGAAGAACCAAATCATTCTCGGGATACCGAGTTATGATTATACAGTGATGGTCACGGCGAATCCTGCAGCCGGAGGCGCGGTGAGTGGAGGAGGAGGGTTGTATTACTATGGTCAGCCCATACCCATTAATGCCATACCCAATGAGGGTTATGTGTTCAATAGTTGGACAAAGAATGATGAAGTAGTTTCTTATTTTCCCTTTAATTATGTTCCTGTGACTGAAACTGCTGAATACGTGGCGAATTTTCAACGTATGGATGGTATTTCAATTGGGGAGAATGCAGCCAGCACTAGTTCATATGTTCCTACTTCATGTAATACTCGTTATGCCCTAACACAACAAATCTATACGGCCGAAGAGATGGGTAATGAAACGTGTAGTATTTATAGTGCTGCTTTCTTCAACACGGGTTTAGCCAGGACTCGTCAACTCTCAGTTTATATGGTCAATACTGATAAAATGGTATTTGAGAGTTCTTCGGACTGGATTAGTGTTGAGGAGGGAGATTTGGTGTTCAGCGGCAATGTCACTTTTGCTGCTGAAGATTGGACGACTATCTATTTCAATACGCCTTTCAATTATGATGGCACATCCAATGTTGCATTGATTATGGATGACAATACCAATTTAAATTTGAGTAGTTTTAAATTTCGCACGTTCGATGCGGCTGGGAACCAAGTCCTTCGCGTTTATCAAAATAATGTAAACTATGATCCGTATAATCCTAATGGCTATTCAGGTCGGTTAATGTCAGTGAAAAACCAGGTTGTTTTTGGCATAGAAGCAGGCTTGCCTCAAGTGCAGCAGAGCATCGAATTGGTTGAAGGCTGGAACGGGATCAGCACCTACATCGAAGTGGACAATTCCATAGCGATGCTCCAGATGGTGGAGACGGGTCTCGGCGGTTACGGTATACAGATTAAGAACAGCCAAGTCAACACAGAATACGATTCTGAGTGGGGCTGGTTCGGTGATTTGGACGACGTGGGAATGACCAATGAGCAGATGTATGCAATCAATGTCAGCGCCCCCTGCACGGTGACCTTGGAAGGAACACCCGCCAATCCCGCGAACCATCCCATCACCATCGTTCACGGATGGAACTGGATCGGTTTTCCCAGCGGTATTGCCATAAGCCTTGAAGACGCCTTTGCCAATTTCGCCCAAGAAGGAGACAAGATCAAGAACAGAGTAACCCAAATCGAATACGATCCTGAATGGGGCTGGTTTGGCGACTTCGAGACGCTTGAGCCTGGCCAGGGCTATATGTACTATTCCGCTAGCAGTACACCTAGGACGCTAATCATCCACGCAGGCGCAAAATAGGCTCAACCAGCCTTAATTGAAAGTAAAACGGCCGCTCTCGGAGGAGGGTGGTCGTTTTTTGTTTTTGGATGGTACTTAAGGAATCATTTTCCATTCCTCAATCCACCGCGTAGTGGAGGAGAAGTTCACACCGATTTTATAGAGTTTGCGCGAATCCATTTCAAAAGGTTTAGCATATTGCTTTTCCTCGATTTGCGCCAAAGCTTCATCGGCAGATTTATCCATCTTGAATTCCAAGATATAAATGTAGTCCTTAGTCTGCATGAGCATGTCCATACGTCCATCACTGGTGTGACGCTCCACGTCAATATAAAAACTGAGTTTTTCCAGTTTTTCTAAAGCCAATTACCCGTTTTTTACGCATTGCAAACTATTTTTTACGCAATGTCGAATTTCCACTCTATTTTTTACGCGTTGCAAACGATCTTTTTGATCGAATGAAAGACCAATATGAGAAATAATGGTGAAATTTGAATACAAATTCATTGTTAAAACAAAAATATGCGAATAAAACATTTACAACTGAAAAGGGCGGTTACAGCCGTCCTGCTCGTCCTGTTGCTGAGTGCGATGGGACTGACGAATGCCATGGCCCAAAGCTTTACTGTGGGCAGTTTTAATTATTCCATTAATGAAGATGGAACAACAGTAACTTTGATAAGTCATGTGGATGGACAAAACGCAACGGGTACGCTCACCATCCCTGCGAGTGTGGTTTACAATACCTTTAACTATCCCGTGACCGCGATTGGAAGTTATGCTTTCGACGGTTGTACGGGTCTCACAGGCGACCTTTTCGTAGGCAATGCTGTGGAAACGATAGGCCAAGATGCTTTTTACGGTTGCTCGGGATTCACGGGCGATCTTCATTTGGGTAATAATGTGACGACAGTGGGTGACTATGCTTTCTACGGTTGCTCGGGATTCTCAGGAGAATTAATAATTGATCATGAACTTGCATCGGTAGGTGCCAGTGCCTTCAATAACTGTTACAATTTGACAGGCGGTGCATCGGTAGTGCTTACGGGTAGGATAGGAGGATCTGCTTTTTACAATTGTACTGGAATCACTTCAGTGACCATAGGCGATGCCGTAACTGCCATTCCATCAAGGGCATTCTTTGGTTGCAGTAACCTTGCAACGGTAACCATTGGTGAAGGGGTTACTACTGTTGCAGGATATTCCTTTTGGAATTGTCCTTCCATTACTACGGTGAACTTTAACGCGACGGATTGCACTTCAATGAACACAACTTCGGGTAATCGTCGTTACTCCGTTTTCCACATCGACAACAGTAATAATAGCCCCACTCCAATTGTGACTTTGAATATTGGCGAAAATGTTACACGGATTCCTACCGCTGCTTTTAATAACAGTCCCAATATGACGGGGGTATATTTTGCTGGCAGTGTTGCCCAGTGGTGTGGGATAACTTTTGAATCCAATCCTCTTAATGAGGGACATTATCTTTATATCAATGGGGCTTTAGTGACCGCATTGACCATTCCCCAAGGAGTAACTGCCATTCCTGACAATGCTTTTTCTGGTGGTAGTTGCATCACGTCGCTCAATATTTCCAATTCCGTGACCTCAATAGGTGCCAGTGCCTTTTATAATTGCACTGGTATGGTTTCGGCCACCATTCCCAATTCAGTGACTGACATAGGCACTAGTGCATTCTATGGTTGTAGTAGCCTCAATTCGGTTATCATCCCCAATTCAGTGACTACCATTAGTAGTTCTACATTTTATGGTTGCAACAGCCTTGTTTCGGTTACGCTTCCCAATTCAGTGACTACCATTAGTAGTTCTACATTTTATGGTTGCAACAGCCTTGTTTCGGTTACGCTTCCCAATTCAGTGACCACGATAAACAGTTCTGCTTTCTATGGTTGTAGCAGTCTTGCTTCGATAACCATCCCCGATTCCGTGACCACGATAGACTATTATGCTTTTAATGGATGCAGTGGCCTTTCTTCAGTTACCTTGGGTAATTCTATAGAATCCATAGGTTATGGGGCATTCTATAATTGTAGTGGCCTGACAGCAGTGTATTACACTGGCACTTTGGCTCAATGGTGTGGAATAACCTTTAGTTCGGAAAATTCAAATCCTCTTTATTATGGACACAACCTCTACATCAATGGCGCCTTGGTAACGAATTTGACCATTCCTGAGGGAGTGACAGCCATTCCTAATTATGCGTTTTGTTGTGGCACCTGCATCAACACGGTCAACATTCCCAGTTCAGTGACTTCTTTCGGAGAGTATGCGTTTTCTAATTGCTCTGGCATAGCAGTACACTTTTCTGGCACCATAGCCCAATGGTGCGGCATAACATTTGCAAATAACAGTTCCAATCCGCTCAAAGATGGGGCATTATATATAGACGGTACTTTGGTGACGAACTTGGTGATACCTTACGGTGTGACCGTCATTAATCCCTATGCATTTTGCTCCTGCACTGGCATTATCGGGACACTCACGCTTCCCAATTCATTGAATACGATTGGTGATTATGCTTTTCAAGGTTGCGCTGGCATTATCGGGACACTCACACTCCCCAACTCATTGAATACGATTGGTAGTTATGCTTTTCAAGGTTGCACTGGCTTCACGGGCTCGCTGACCATTCCGAATTCCGTGACCACAATTGGAAGTGAGACTTTCAAAAATTGCAGCGGCTTCACGGGTTCCTTGACCCTTGGCACCAACTTGAACTCATTAACGTATTCTACTTTCCAAGGTTGTACTGGATTTACTATAATGAACTACAATGCTACGGATTGCTATTTTAATGGATATTTAAATTTTGTTCCATTTGAGGGCATGACTTCACTGACGGCATTGAACATAGGCAGCAATGTTCAATCGCTTGCTCATATAAAGTTCAATGGTTGTGGCAGCGTGAATTCTATCAATGTGTTGGCTGAGACACCGCCTACGATTACCTCATTTACCATCACTTTTGAGGGTATGAGTGCCTCTATCCCTGTTACCGTTCCTTGTGGCACATTGAGTGCCTATCAGAATGCTACGGGCTGGAACAGTTTCACCAACATTCGCGATGCCTGCGAACTTTTGACCTATTCCATTAATGACGACGGTGTTTCGGTGACCGTCACTGGCCACGTGGACGGCACGGCTGCCACAGGCCCGCTTGTCATCCCTGAGGCCAAGACCATCAATGGTGTAACTTATACCGTGACCGGAATAGGAAACAACGCCTTCAGCGGATGCTCTGGCCTTACAGGTGATTTGGTCATTCCGAATACCGTAACCGCCATTGGAAATAGTGCTTTCCAGAGTTGTGGCGGCTTTACAGGCAGTTTGACCATTGGAAATTCTGTGACCACGATTGGAAACAATGCCTTCAGAAATTGCATGGGTTTCACGGGCAGCCTTGTCATCCCTGATTCCGTGACTTCAATCGGAGGTTATACTTTCATGAATTGTACAGGTTTCACGGGCAATCTGATTATTGGCAACTCTGTAACTACAATAGGCCCTCTGGCTTTTGCCTGTCAATATGGCGGAAATTATTCTGGCAGCCTTGTCATCCCGAACTCTGTGACTACCATCGGAAATGGCGCTTTCATGAACTGCAGCGGTTTAACGGGCAACCTTGACATCCCAAGTTCCATAACCTCAATGAGTAGTGCTTTTAACGGTTGCAGTGGTTTCACCTCGATAACGTTGCATTGGGTCATTCCCATCAGCGGTTCAGTTGGTAGCGTGAATTATGATATTCCTCTCATCGTTCCCTGCGGTTCGGCGAGCCTATACAGGTACAATCCGAACTGGAGAAACTTCAGCGACATTCAGGAGGACTGTTCAGGCCTGTATTCGGTGTCGGCTACAGCCAACCCAACGGAGGGCGGCAGCGTCGTCTTTAGGACAGTAGGGGAGACGCTACTTTCCGACTCCTTTGAGGAATACACCGTCGGCAACACAATTGCCACCGAAGCTGTCGCCGCCGGCCATGACTGGTGGAGCACATGGGATAGCAACCCGGGAGGTGAAAAAGATGGCCTTGTTGCTGAATACGATGGCTCGCAGTGTGGCCACTTCACCTACGGCAATGACCAGATACTGTTTCTCGGCAACAAGGAAAGCGGCATTTACGACCTTGAATTCGACGTCCTTGTGCCAGACGGGAAAAACGCCTATTTCAGCATTTTGCACCAATTCGACAACGGATCCGCAAACGAGGCAGTAAAGTTCCACCTCCATGTGACAAATAGTTATGATCCGGATTTGACACCCGGTCAAGGAATTGTCACGGTGGGCTATAGCACTAGATTGACGTACATTCCTTGTGTTTATGATGCTTGGATGCATTTCCGCGTGCATATTGATATCGATGCCGACCTTGCGCGTTTCTACTATACCAATTCTGGAGAGGAAGAAATGTTCCTGTGCCAATGGCAGTGGAGTTTAGGTGGCCAGTCAGGTGACGGCACCTTGGCGGCAATGGATTTCTGGCCGCCTAAAGATGCTGAAACATCCGAGTATTATGTTGACAATATCAGCCTGAAGCAGCTTGGCGATGGGACTTCAAAAGGATACGATGCCAATATCCAAATCGTTTCCGAAGAGGCTTCCAACGAGCGTGGTGCCGTTAGGACGGGTCGTCACTTCGCTCCCGACTCCGAATGCACCTTGACAGCCACGGCCAACGAAGGTTACACCTTTGTCAATTGGACGGAGAATGGCACGGTGGTCTCCACCAACGCGACATACAGCTTCACCGTGACCAGCAACAGGAACCTTGTCGCTAACTTCGAACAGGCTCTTTCTGACCTTTATGTCATCACCGCCACGGCCAATCCTTCGGAAGGCGGCACAGTGACCATAAATGGTACATCATCGGGTGAGACCTTTATTTCAGACAACTTCGAGGAGTACACTGTTGGCAACAAGATTGCTTATGAAAACATTGTTACAGGCCACGATTGGTGGACGACTTGGAACAACCTTCCCGGCAGTTCCGAAGATGGCGTTGTTGCAAGCTATAACGGCAACAAGTGTGGCCACCTCACCTATGGTAACGACCAAATACTGCTTCTCGGCGATAATGGAGACGGTGTCTACGAGCTTGCATTTGATGTGTTGGTGCCCCAAGGCAAGAACGGTTACTTCAACGTCATGCACCACTTCGCTGGTTCTAACAGTACCTGGGCTTTCCAGTGCTATCTTCACATGACCAACAACGGTTCGAGCTCTACTCAGGCTCCTGGTCACGGCACCGTCCATGCTGGTGGTAACGGCGTGGCTGACATACCATGCGTGTACGATGCATGGATGCACTTCCGCCTGCATGTGGATACCTATGCCGACACCGCACGCTATTACTACACTGCTCCAGGCGAAAATGAAGTGCTCATCTACGAATGGCAGTGGAGTTTGGACACTTATGGTAATAATGTGGTTGGCAGCGGTTTGGAAGCCATGAATTTCTATCCGCCTCAGAATGCTGCTAATTCCGAGTATTACCTCGACAACATCAGCTTTACCAGGAGTAGAGACGAAGCTGAACCCGAAGCTCATCGTGGCGCGGTCAGAGCGAGCGGCACCTTTGTCTCTGGAACAACTTGCGTTTTGACAGCCACTCCTAACGAGGGCTACACCTTCAATAACTGGACCAAGGATGGCGTTGAGGTGTCCACGAATGCCATCTACAGCTTCACTGTCACCGAGGATGCTGCATTTGTGGCCAACTTCAGCGAGAACCAAAGTAGCATCACCCAAACCAGCGACCTTGCCCAAGGCTGGAACTGGTGGAGCACCTACATCGAGCAGGAAGGCATCGACGGGCTGCTGATGTTGGAGGAAAGCCTGGGAGCCAACGGCCACCAGATCAAGTCACAGACGGACTTCGTGACCAACTACGGGACGATGTGGATGGGCATGCTGTCGAGCATCACCAACGAGGAGACCTACATGCTGAACAACTATGCAGATTGCCAGGTGGTTCTGACAGGCGCACCGGCCGTGTCTGCCGACCATCCGATCACCGTCAGCAGCGGCTGGAACTGGATAGGCTATCCCTGCACCAACACGATGAGCGTATCGGAAGCCTTCTCGGGATACACGCCCGCCAACGGCGACCAGGTGAAGTCGCAGTCTGACTACGCGATGTACTTCAGCGGAATGTGGATTGGCCAGTTGCAGAGCATCACGCCTGGCACAGGTTTGATGTACCTGTCGAACAACGCCACGTCGACCACACTGGTCTATCCCGACGGAGGCCGCAGTGCGGAGGCTCCAGCTTCGCCCAAGGCCATGCATTGGACGAACGACATCCACGCCTATCCGCACAATATGACGGTGATGGCCGTGGTGGAACTCGATGATGTTGAGCTGACAACTGACAACTACGAGTTGGCGGCTTTCGATGCCAACGGCGAGTGCAGAGGCAGTGCGAAACTAGTGTATGTTGAGCCACTGGACCGCCACGTGGCCTTCCTGACCATTGCCGGAAATGATGCCGTTGAGCTGAACTTTGGTCTCTACAATATGGAGACGGGTCGTGAATACTACAATATGGAGGAAGCCCTCGTCTATGCGACCAATGCCACGATTGGCACCCCCGAGGAGCCGTATGTGGTCAGTTTCCGCAGCACGACGGGCTTGGAGGAGCTTGACAACAGTGTCCAGATTTTCCCCAACCCAGCACAAGCTGGCGAGCGCATCAACATCCTCACGACTGTTGACAGCAAACACCCCATCCATGTGGAAATCGTGAATGCATTGGGTGCGACGGTTGCCTACGAGACATTTACGGGAACACCGGCAAGTTTCGTGACACCTAAGACGGCTGGTGTCTATATGCTTCGCATCTATATTGATGGATGGGGAACCTACTGCAAGAAACTCATTATCAAATAAAAGAATTCTTCTACTTCGGGGCGGATTTACCGTCCGCCCCGAAAGTAGAACCAAAGCTTGATAAATGAAAAATGTAGTAAATTTATTGAAAACTAACTTAATACTAAATTAAATAATTATGAAAAAACTATTATTATTCGTAACGCTATTGGGGCTATGTTTTCATGCCAATGCCTACCATTGGGATGTCAACATCAATGCGTATCCCAATACGATGTCCATTGTTGGCGTAATTGCCATTGATGGTAATGAACAAGCCGTAAACACCATTGAAATTGGTGCCTTTTCGGGTGATGAATGCCGTGGGCGCGGAATGCTCACAGACCAGTACTATTCAATGTTGAACCATTACTATGTGTTTCTGACCGTTTACGGCAATGATGGTGATGCGTTGAGTTTCCGTCTCTACGACCATGCACTCGGTGAAGAGTTGGATGGTTATTGCGAAAATGAGATTGTCTTCGTCACGAACGGCACTTTGGGTGACCCAGGTAATCCATATGTGTTTAACTATGTGTCTTCGGGCGATGATGACTACCATTGGGATGTGGACGTACACCAATATGCCACTACTATGACTTTCTGTGGCATTATCAAGATTGATGGCGAAGAACAACTGACCGATCAACTTGAAATTGGTGCTTTTAGCGGTGATGAATGCCGTGGTCGCGAGATGACCATCAGCCAGTACTACCCAATGTTCAACCATTATTACGTGTTCCTGACGGTTTATGGTAATGATGGCGACACGATCAGTTTCCGCCTCTATGACCATGGTCTTGGTCAGGAACTGAACTTGAACTGTACCAATTCGATAAACTTCTCCACCAATGCCACAATGGGTGACCCTGGTACACCATACGTGTTTGAGTTTTTCTCTCAAACTTCCAACTACACCATTACGGCCACAGCCAATCCCACTGACGGTGGTACAATCAGCGGAGCTGGCACTTATACACAAGGTCAAAACTGTACCCTCACAGCCACAGCCAACTCGGGCTACACCTTCACCAATTGGACCGAGAATGGCACGGTAGTTTCAACCGATGCAAATTATAGCTTCACTGTCACAGGTAACAGAACTTTGGTGGCTAACTTTACGGCCAATCCGCAAAACTACACTATCAGCGTTTCGGCCAATCCGACCAACGGTGGCTCGGTGAGCGGTGGCGGTACTTACCAGCAAGGGCAATCTTGCACAGTATATGCTACAGCTAACGAAGGCTACACCTTCACCAACTGGACGGAGAACGGCACACAAGTTTCCACGAATGCCAACTATTCCTTCACTGTGACGGGCAACAGGAACTTGGTGGCCAACTTCCAGGAAAACTCGTCGGACGACTATCACTGGGAGGTCAATATTCATACCTATCCCACTACTATGACAGTATTGGGTATTGTCAGAATCGATGGTGTGGAGCAATTCTCCAATGACCTTGAAATCGGTGCTTTCTGTGGCGATGAATGCCGTGGCCGCGAAAAGACCTCTGACGTTTACTATAGTATTATCAACCATTATGTAGTATTCTTGACACTTTATGGCAACGCTGGCGATCAACTCAGCTTCCGCCTCTATGACCACAGTATTGACCAAGAGCTTGACCTGAATTGCATCACCACGATGACTTTCGTAGTGAATGGCTCTTACGGCTCACCTGTTGAACCGTTTGTGTTTGATTTTGTCAGTGCGGTTTATTACAACATCACTGCCACGGCCAATCCCACTGAAGGTGGTACCATTGAAGGAGCGGGAAGCTATGAAGAAAACGCTACCTGCACTTTGACGGCCACTGCCAACACAGGTTACCATTTTGTCAACTGGACCAAGAACGGCACAGTGGTTTCCGCTGATGCTACATACAGTTTTACCGTGATGGGAGATGCCGCTTACGTGGCCAACTTTGAGCTGAACAGTTACCAAATCACGGCTACGGCCAACCCGACCGCAGGTGGTACCATTACAGGCGCAGGCACCTACAACCACTTTGAGAGCTGCACCTTGACCGCCACGCCCAATACGGGTTATCATTTCGTCAATTGGACCAAGGATGGTCAGGAGGTTTCCGACAATGCTTCTTACACCTTCACCGTGACGGAAGCTGCCGCCTTTGTGGCCAACTTCGAGCTTAACAGCTATGAAATCGAGGCGGTGGCCCATCCTGTCAATGGTGGTACAGTCAGCGGCGGTGGCACTTTCGTCCATGGCACTTCCTGCACTTTGACCGCTGTGCCTGACGAGCAATTCCTCTTCTCCAACTGGACGAAGAACGGAGAAATCGTTTCTACGGATTTGGTTTACACTTTCACCGTGACAGAAGCTGCCACTTATGTGGGTAACTTCGAAAGAATCACCGTAACGCAAACCACAAACATCTATAATGGTTGGAACTGGTATTCCACCTATATTGAGCAAGACAACATCGATGGATTGGGAATGTTGAAAGAAAGCCTTGGCACCATCGGTCAGCGAATCAAGGCTCAAAATGGCGATTATCAAGAGTATTATCCTAACTTTGGTTGGATGGGCCCATTGAACAGTTTAACCAATGAAGACTCCTACCAAATCTTGGCCAATGGCACCGGGGAAATCAGCATAACAGGCCCTGTTGTCCATCCTTCAGACCATCCTATCACCCTTTATCCTGGATGGAACTGGATTGGCTACCCCTGCATCACCGATATGGACATCGCTACAGCATTTTCCAATCTGACACCAACCGAAAGCGATATGGTTAAAATCGCCGACAATTACTCCACCTATTATCCAATATTTGGCGGATGGTTTGGATTCCTCGATACTTTTGTACCAGGTATGGGTTTGCTTTACTACTCCAACAATTCAGAACCTGTCACCTTCACCTATCCTGAATTGGATCGCTCTGCTACGCCATCTGTCAGGAATGTCGCTTTCGACAACAATCATTGGACAACCAATAGGTATGCCTATCCCAGCAATATGACGGTTTCGGCGGTTGTGGATCTTGGTAATGAAGAACTTATGTCGGAAAACTATGAATTAGCCGCTTTCGACCTCAACGGTGAATGCCGTGGAAGCGTGAAGTTGACCTATGTTGAGCCGATTAACCGC
>JAEEGH010013173.1_pt1 | contig 18387 bp, 13 predicted proteins | sample 9134181 | NCBI WGS metagenome assembly JAEEGH01 (sample SAMN16246544, study PRJNA631951) | gut metagenome | biome: gut microbiome; feature: rumen; material: DP-attached | host: Bos | place: Iran: Karaj | collected 2018-10 | reverse complement strand
GACAAACCTGACGCGCGCCATGATGGTCACTGTGCTGTGGCGGCTCGAAAATCGTCCGCAGGCAGAAATGATCTCGACATTTATCGACTTGAAGAGAAACAGTTGGTATGACCAGGCCGTGGATTGGGCCGCGGAGAAGGGCGTTGCACTTGGCTACAGCAGCGAAGCATTCGGGCCGCAGGATGACGTGACCCGCGAGCAAATGGCCGCATTCCTGTTCCGCTATATGGGTGCTGTCGGTTTCGACGTTTCCGCATGGGCGGATTTCGCCGGATATGCAGACGGAAATGAAGTCTCCGCCTGGGCTGAGGAGGCCATGCATTGGGCCGTGGGCTCCGGCCTGATCATCGGGCGCAGCGATACGGAGCTGGCGCCGCGGGATACTGCCACCCGCGCCGAAGTTGCCACCATGTTCAAGCGCCTGGTGACCATGATGGTCAAGCCGAAACAGTAAATCTGCAAGGAATAATCTGACAGAAAGGTGAGAGGTGTTTTATGAAGAAGCGAGTATTATCAACAGTCCTGGCGCTGGTCCTCGTATTGGGATTGTCCAGCGGCGCTTTGGCAACGGAAGATCCTGGCATTGACGAATTGGTCAGCGGCAGCGCAGCCTACATATACAGCCAGGTGCCGGAGCCGCAGATGGCTTCCATCGGCGGAGAATGGGCGGTGCTCGGCTTGGCACGGGCGGGATACAGCGTCCCCCAGAGCTGGTATGATGATTATTACGCGAAGGTTGAATCGGATGTTGAGGAGTGCGGCGGCATTCTGGACAAGAAGAAGTATACGGAATACGACCGCGTGATCGTAGCGCTGTCCGCGATAGGAAAGGATGCCCGCTGCGTGGCCGGCTATGATCTGACCACCCCCCTTGGCAATTATGAGAAGACCATCTGGCAAGGAAACAACGGTCCGATCTGGGCGCTGATCGCGCTGGATTCCGCCGATTATTCGATGCCTCAAAACCCCGTTGCCGAAACGCAGGCGACGCGACAGATGTACATTGACCTGATCCTCTCCGTGCAGCTCAGCGACGGGGGATGGGTACTCGACAATACGATCTATACGATTTCCGATCCGGATATGACGGGGATGGCGCTGCAGGCGCTCGCCAAATACGCCGATCAGCCGGAGGTGGCTGTGGCGATAGAGCGCGGGCTGAATTGCGTCAGCGATATGATCAAAAATCGCAATCTGCTCACTTATGCCTCAACCACCTCAGAGAGCATCGATCAGGTTTTGGTGGCCCTCTGCGAGCTGGGTGTGGATTACCGACAGGACAAATATATGAAGGATGGGGTAAATCTGCTGGATGCCCTGCTCCGTTTCCGGGGAACGAACGGGAGCTTCCGGCACGACGCGGCAGGAACAGGCGACAATCAGATGTCCGCCGAGCAGGGCCTCTATACGCTGGTGTCCGTACAGCGGTTCCTGAGGGGTCAAAACAGCCTTTACCGCATGACGGACGTCTGTGATTTTTCGGAGCCTTTGTCGATCCCCACGGTCACAGGCGGTTCCGGCTACAGTGCGAGCTTTGTACTTAACCCCGACAACAGCGCGGTAATCAGCGTGAAAACCGGTAAAACCGCGATAGAATTGAGTACGGACGCTTACGACGCCGCCGGGAGTACATACGAGATCAGTAGCTCGAACGGGGCTGCCTGTATCGCCGCAAAACGCACCGGTGACACGTTCAGTAAAACCGAGATTCATACAAGCGGACAAAAGCACTACATCACGTTCGGCGCCTCGGATGACATCCTGCTGTCGGTCAAGGGAGACGTCAGCAACGACGGAACGATCAATGCTTCTGATTGGAGTGCGCTCATTTCCGCATTTAAGAAGACAAACTCCACCTCCGGTAATCTCCTGACTACCCTCATCGGTGATGTGACCGGAGACGGAACGATCAACGCAGCCGACTGGAGTATGTTGATCGCGTCCTTTAAGGGGACAGTGACGATCCCCTGGTAGGCACGGACGGCTAATCTGCAGAACAAAACGGCTTTTGAACCGGAGGTTTCCGAATGAGAAAAAAACTTTTGAAGCTTGTGTCATCCCTTTTGCTGTGCGGGATTCTTAGTGCTGTTTTTTCCGTTGGCGCACTGGCCGAAGAAATTGAGGTGGGAACACCAGGAGAACTGAACGAGTCTATCGTCGCGGAAGTGCAGCCGAGCGCTCTGGATAAGTCAGAAGAAAGCCAAAGCGTTGTGGTCGATATCGAGTTTTCCAAAACCGTGGTAATCAATGCCATCAGCGCAGCAAGGGTTCTTGTGCCGGAGGGCTGGAGCGTTGTGGTGAGGGGTGTCGGCTACACGCTGGAAAGCGGTGATATGGAGGATCATCTGCTGTCCGTAGGGTATGACAGCGGCATCCGGATGATCGCTGGTGCGTATACGGACGAGGAGAGCTATCGCCATATTCACGGATTGCGCCTGACGTATTCCGTCCCAGCGGGAGAAACGGGCAGTTTTGCTCTGGGGCTGGAGGAGCTTTGCCTCGGCACAATCAGCGGCGTGACAGTGATCGACGGCATTGATGTAAAAGTATCTGTTGAGATCTCAGAGTCCGGCGGTTCCGACACGCTCCTTGGAGATGTGAATTCAGACGGCGCGCTGGATGAACGGGACGCGATCCTTTTGCTCCGCTATGTTTCCGGCCTGCCGACAGATGCGGAGGAGAACGTGCTTGACCTCAACGAGGACGGAGAAGTGGATCACTGGGACGCACTCCTGCTGTTTCGCATGGTTTCCGGACAGAGTACGGAGCCGGTAAGAAAAGAAAACGCTTCCGTTCGGCAAGCCTTCGTAGGGCTGTATGGCGAAAACGGGAGAATGGTGGGTCTATGTGCGCTCGGGAAGTCTTCTTCTTCGGCGGAGCTGGATGCGCTGCTGCGTGCCGCGGAAGAAATGAGAGTGTTCTATTTGGACGGCTCTCTTGTTCCGGTGACAGACAGCAGCGTGATATCCGTAGAAACCAGATAGACGACACGCTTATCCATTCAGATTAGGAACAGGAGCTGATGAAGGTGAAGATGATGCTGAAGCGCATGCTGTCCCTTGTTCTATGCGCAGTGCTTTGCATGGCCTGTATGACAAGCGCATTTGCGGGAGAAATAGAGGAAGGAACGACCGGTGAACTGAATGAGTCGCTGGATATCCACCTGGAACCGGAGACCATCTCAAAGTCTGACGAAGAACAAAGCCTTGTGTTCGACATAGACTTATCGGAAACGGTAGTGATCAACGCCATCAGTGCAGCGCAGGTCCTTGTACCGGATGGCTGGAGCGTTGCGGTTAGAGGCGTAGGTTACACGCTGGAAAGCGGAGATACGGAAGATCATTTGCTGTCCGTAGGGTATGACAGCGGCGTCCAAATGATCGCAGGCGCATATTCGGATGAGGAGAGCTATCGCCATATTCACGGCCTGCGTCTGACCTATTCCGTGCCGGCAGGGGAAGCAGGCAGCTTTACGCTGGGACTGGAGGATCTGTGGCTCGGTACGATCAACGGCGTGATGGTGGTCAACGGAGTCGATATAACTGCATCCATTGAAATCAAAGGTGCTGACGCAGGCGATCCTGACCCTGTTGGTCCCGAGCCGGAGGTCACGGATATCACGTTGGATCGCGAGAGCGTGACGCTGAAGATCGGGGAAACAGCCAAGCTGACAACGACGGTGCTGCCGGAGAATGCACCGGACGTGGCCGTGACGTGGTCGAGCTCCGACGAGACCGTTGCGACGGTGGAAGACGGCGTCGTGACGGCTGCAGCGGAGGGCGAAGCAACGATCACGGCGAGCGTCGGGGAACTGTCCGCGAACTGTGCGGTGACGGTAACTGCTGCGGAGTCGGCAGAACCGGAACAAGGGGCAGGCGGAAAACTGAATGAGTCGCTTGTTATCCGCATTCAGCCGGAAAGCCTCTCGAAATCCGATGAAGAGCAAAGTCTTGTGTTCGATATAGACTTTTCCGAAACCGTTGTGATCAACGCCATCAGTGCAACGAAGGTTCTCGTACCGGAGGGCTGGAGCGTTGAGGTGAAAGGCGTCGGCTACATGCTGGAAAGCGGAGATACGGAAGATCATTTGCTGTCCGTAGGGTATGACAGCAGTGTCCAAATGATCGCAGGCGCCTACTCGGACGAGGAAAGCTATCGCCATATTCACGGTTTGCGTATGACATATTCCATTCCAGCAAAAGCAGTAGGCAGCTTTGCGTTGGGACTGGAAGATCTGTGGCTTGGCACGATCTACGGAGAGATGGTCGTCAATGGTGTCAATGTAACGAAAACCATTGAAATCAAAGGCGAAAACGGGGATGATCCCACCCCCGCCGATCCCGAACCGGAGGTCACGGATATCACGCTGGGTCGCGAAAGTCTGATTCTGAAGGTCGGGGAAACGGCCACATTGACAGCGACGGTGCTGCCGGAGGCTGCGGCGGATGTGGCTGTGACATGGTCGAGCTCCGACGAGAACGTGGCGACGGTGGAAGACGGCGTCGTGACGGCTTCTGCGAAGGGCGAAGCAACAATCACGGCGAGCGTTGGGGAGCTGTCCGCGAGCTGTAAGGTGACGGTAACGGCGGCGGAGTCTGCCGATCCGGAACCGGGAAACACAGAGCCGGAGGACAGCGAGGAACTGCTGTTCCATAAGGAACGTGCTTTGACCACACTGGAGAAGCAGTTCGGCAAGTATTCCCGCAGCGATTATGATAGCGAGGAATGGTTGCAGCTCGTCGCTGCCTACGATCGGGGCGTTGAGGACATTCTGGATGCCGAGGAATCCACAAGCGGTTTTATCGAAGATAACGTGACTGCGGCGCTGAATGCGGCTCTGGAGGCCATGCAGGCCGTTCCCGCCGCGCGCACCCATTCCATCACCGTGGCCGTCTCTATGGACGCCAACACCCTTGGCCTTGGCTTTCTGATCGAACCCACGCTGGTGACGGTGAACAATCATGAGCAGGCCAGCGTGGTCATTGCGCGGCTCATTGAGGAAACAATGGCAGAAAAGTACAACATAACCGGGCCGGGCCTCTCCTCAAAGGGGACAAGCGAGCCTCGAGAGAAGTACCCCTGGATCATTACGGGCAGCGTCACCAGCGGCTTCTATCTGGCCCAGGTCTACTGCCCGGAGCAGGAAAACGTGGTGATCCCGGACTTCATACTGGAAAATGTGAGAGCCGGCGCGATTCTGGAAGAAGACCGAAGCGGAAATTTCCTGGGCGAATTCGACTACACCAACACCTCCGGCTGGATGTACTCCATCAGCGACAGGTATGAGACGGTATTCCCCGGCGTGGGCGCTTCGGGCTGGCAGCTCTCGGACGGAGAAGTCATGCGCTGGCAGTTCACGGTCTATGGCTACGGCTCCGACCTGGGCGCGGACAACACCGCCTGGGGACAAACGAGCATCGTGAACGTGGGAGACAAGAGTGCCCTTACTTGGAAAGTGGCGGAGCTGCGGGATCAGTACAGCAATGCGATCCTCAAGGCAAAAAGTGCGTATACCGATGCCTTGGCTATCCTCACCGATGCAGAGGCATCCCAGTATGCCATCAACGAGGCTCTGGAAGCCCTGAATGGACTGACCTTCAGTGAATCTGACAACAGTGTGAACACCGAATCCGTAGTGGAGGAGGGCGTTATCACGGTGTTCCCGGATGTTTCTGAAGGCACCGCTAAGGCTGCGGTCAGCTCAGAGTCCATCACCGAAGCTCTGCAAAGCCTCGATGCTGATATTCTCACGATCACGGTGAATAACACCGAGAATGCGATAAGCGTGGAGCTTAACCTTGATGCCGAGGCGGTGATGGCCGTCGCGATGGCCGAGGTGGAGCTGCATATTGAAACCGAAAACGGAACGGTGACTCTGGATACGGATACTCTTTCCGCTCTGGCAGAGAGAGAAGGAGAGTTGGCCGTGAGTATCAGAACCGGCGGGGACGGAACTGCAAAGGTGGATCTTGCTGTTGATGGCGAAAACATGGATGACAAGCTGAAGATCGAGCTGCCCGCGACTGAGGGCAGCCAGGTTTTGGTATTCGTGAAAGATGACGGCAGCGAGAAGGTCATCAAGAAGTCCCTGGTAGAGGATGGCACGGCCTATGCGGTGATTCCTGCAGGAGCGACAGTGAAGGTCGTTGCGAACAGCAAGGACTTCGACGACGTGGCAGAGAATGCATGGTATGCTGAGGCTGTGGACTTTGTATCCTCCCATGAACTCTTCCAGGGTGTTGCTGAGGGTGAGTTCGCCCCGCAGAACAATATGACCCGAGCCATGCTGGTGACGGTACTCTTCCGGCTGGAGGATGAGCCGGAGGGCTTCACGGGCGTCAAGTTCAGCGATGTGAAGAATGACACCTGGTACACCGATGCCGTGGCCTGGGCTTCGGAAAACGGCATTGTAAACGGAAATGGAGATGGCTTTGCCCCCAATGACAACATTACAAGAGAGCAGATTGCCACGGTGCTTTACCGCTACGCCCAGTACCTCGGCATGAATGTGAAAGCCAGGGGCGATGTGAGCAAGTTCAGTGACGGGAACGAGATTTCCGCCTGGGCCTCCGACGCCATGGCCTGGGCGGTGGAAGTCGGCCTGTTCCGGGGCGACGACACCGGGAATCTGAATCCCAAGGCGGACGCCACCCGTGCCCATGTCGCGGCCTTGATTGAGCGAATGGTGAAGCTAATCGTAAAGTAAGGAAACCGAGGACAGAGGGATGGTTATTCGTGTCCGAAAAACACAAGAACTGTCCCTCCTGTCTGATCGAGAAAGCAGAAGCCATCGGACAGAAGGACAGCAAGGCCCCCCCTGCTTTCCGAAGAAAGAGAGGAACCGTTTCCTTGCAAGGGTGAATCCTTTGTTGGGAATGATGGAAAGGAAAGAGCATGAAAAACAGAATACTTACTTCTTTGTTGGCCATCGTGCTGCTTTTCACCCTATCCGTCCCGGCTTTGGCCGTAACAAAGACGGAACTGGAAAAGCTGGTGACAGATACAGCCAAATATATGCTGGAGGCGGTAGAGGATCCGCAGGTGGGCGCCATCGGCGGCGAGTGGGCCGTGCTGGGCCTGGCCAGAAGCGGATACTCCGTGCCAAACAGCTACTACCATGGGTACTATGCCCATGTGGAGGACTATGTGCGCGAATGCGGAGGCGTCCTGCACACGAAGAAGTATACGGAGTATTCCCGCGTGATCGTCGCGCTCTCCGCCATCGGGAAGGATGCGCGGAACGTGGCGGGCTACGATCTGACGAAGCCCCTAGGCGATTACGACCGGACGATCTGGCAGGGCCTCAACGGACCCATTTGGGCGCTCATCGCCCTGGATTCCCGAGATTACCCCATGCCTCAGAACCCGGATGCCAAGACCCAGGCCACGCGGCAGATGTACATAGACTGCATCCTGGACGCGGAGCTGGACGAGGGCGGCTGGACCCTCGCCCGCTTCACCTCCGCAGATCCCGCCGACCCGGATATCACGGGTATGGCGCTCCAGGCGCTGGCAAAGTACAAGGATCAGCCTGCGGTCGCGGCGGCCATCGACCGGGCCCTGACCTGTATGAGCAAAAAGCAGGACGACCTGGGCGGCTACTCCACCTACAACACACCGAATTGCGAAAGCGCCGTTCAGGTGTTGGTGGCCCTTTGTGAACTGGGCATCTCCTGGACGGACAGCCGATTTGTAAAGAACGGCATTTCCATTCTGGATAACGTCATGACCTTCCGGACGGCCGAAGGCGGCTTCAATCATGTGGCGGACGGGAGCGACGGAGACAACCAGATGACTGCCGAGCAGGCATTTTACGGACTCATTGCCGCCTTGCGTTATGAGAAAGGCATGAATTCCCTCTACCGTATGGGCGACGCCATTTCCATCGGCGAAGCGCCTCCCAGGGAGCAGCGTGCGCCGGGTACAGGCCTGGACGGAAAGAACAAGGACGTTCAGCCCAAAACGGTCACGAAGCCCGGCATTACCTTCTCCGATATCAAGAACAGCCCGAATAAGGCTGCCATCGAAGCCCTGGCTTCGCGGGAGATCATCAACGGCATGGGGGACGGAACCTTCGCCCCCAACGCCACTATGACCCGCGCCCAGTATGCCACCATTGTGGTGAAGGCCCTGGGCCTGACACCCAAGGCAAACGGCAAATTCAAGGATGTGGCAGCCAAAGCCTGGTACGCCGACTACGTAGGAACCGCCAATACCTATGGCATCGTGAACGGTATTTCGGATACGGAGTTTAATCCGGAAGGGACCATCACCCGGCAGGAGGCCGCTGTCATGACCGCGCGGGCGGCAAAGCTCTGCGGCTTGGATACCACCGTAAACAGCTATACCGTTCTGGATACCCTCTGCGACTACACAGACTACCGCACAGTCGCTTCCTGGGCGCAGGAGGCTATGGCTTGGTGCTGCATCAATGGCGTGGTGGATACCAGCGTGATGAAGCTGGAACCCACCAAAGCGATCCTGCGCGGCGAAGTTGCGGAAATGCTGTACCGGATGCTGGCACTGGCGAATCTGATTTGAGGTGACCAACCGTGCGAAGAATCATATGTACAGCGTTTCTTGCGCTGCTTGTTCTTGTGTCGTTTTCAGCCTGCGGCGACAAATATGACCCCGCCGCACAACCAACCCCGGATGGCGGCTTTAAGCAAGAGGATATTGCTTACTCCGAGAGCCGGGGCATGGAACTGGATCCTGAGACCAAACGAGATAAGTATTTGACAGATCCGGTGCCGGAGGGAAAACCGCTCCCCGTGGAGCCCCAGGACGCGGAAGTTACGGATAAAGAGTACCATTGCACCCTTTCTATCGACTGCAAAACCATCCTGGACAACATGGACAAGTGCGATAAGGACAAGCGGGAGCTGGTGCCGGAGGACGGCTGGATTCTGGAACCCACGGAGGTGACGTTCTTCGATGGGGAAAGCGTGTTTCGTGTTCTCAAGCGCACCTGCAAGCAGCGGGGCATCCACATGGAGTTTGAGAATACACCGATCTACAACAGCGCCTACATTGAAGGGATCCATAACCTCTATGAATTCGATGTGGGAGATCTCTCCGGCTGGATGTACAGTGTCAACGGCTGGTACCCGAACTACGGGTGCTCCCGGTACGCTCTTAAGGACGGGGACGTGGTGGAATGGCGCTACACCTGCGACCTGGGCTTCGACGTGGGCGGCGGCTACGCCGTAGGCGGCACGACCGAATCTGATTGACAGAAAGAAGAAGTACCATGATCCAGAGTACAAATTTCCCGCTGTCCACCTACAGCCTCCAACCCTATGGGGGCTGGGAGGCGGTAGGCAAAACCGTAAAAGAATTAGGGCTGGACGGTCTGGAATTGATTGCTGACCCGGACAACCTGGCGGACGATATACCAAGTTCCCTTGTGGCAGGGTATCATATGACCTTTTATGTGGACTGGCTGGATTTCTGGCGTCAGGATGAAGCGGCGCTCATGCGCAAGTTCGGTTCCTGGGAGGCAGTCAATGAAGTCTACCGCGGGACGAAGCCGGAGGATCTGCTGCGGCATTTCCGGGAGGACCTGGCTATAGGTATCCGATTGAAAGCACCCTATATGGTGTTTCATGTCTCCGACGTGTCCCTGGAGGAAGGCTATACCTATCGCTGGCTGCATACGGACCAGGAGGTGTTGGACGGGGCAATCGATTTTATCAATCTCCTGTTGGACGGCGTAGAGCCGACCTTTGATTTCCTCGTTGAAAACCAATGGTGGCCCGGTTTTACCTTCACCGACGCGGAGAAAACCGAATACCTCCTGTCCCATATCAATTATCCACGTGTTGGGATCATGCTGGACACCGGGCACCTCATGAACACCAACTGGAAAATCAGCAGCCAGTGGGGGGGGATCAAGTACATCCTGGAGATGATTGAAAAACACGGGGAACTCTCAAAAAGCATCTATGGTCTGCACTTTCATCAGTCTATGAGTGGGGCTTATTGCCGTAAGACCGTGGGCAAGCTCCCGGAGGACTTCCCCCTTCCATACAACGATGAGTTCGGGCGCAATTACGCCCACATCCTGCAAATCGACCGACACCGACCTTGGACCGACGAGGAATGCGTCCGCATTGTGGACCGAGTACAGCCTAAGTATTTGACTCATGAGATCAGTGGCAATGTATATCATGGTAGATATAACGCAATCAGGAACCAGATGCGCGTCATCAAAAGAGGGTACTTTTATGGCCTTGAAAAGATGACAGAAGACGAACTGACCAAGCGTAGGGAACCAAAGGAGAAACCGGAACCCACAGGCAACTGGTTTTTGGATCACATCGTATATGGCATTCTCTAGCCTGAAAAAAGAGGATCGACCTTGCAGAATAAAGATACCTTTTCCAGCTACCACCCGCTGGTGAACTTCCTGTATTTTGCTCTGGTGCTGGTCTTCGGAATGTGCTTCATGCATCCGGTCTGCCTGGGGATCTCTTTGGGAAGCGCCACGGCGTACAATCTCTATCTCAAGGGGAGAAAAGGACTTCTTTTCTCCCTTCGCTTCTTGCTGCCCCTGATGCTCCTGGCGGCGCTCCTGAACCCAGCCTTCAATCATGAGGGCGTCACCATTCTGGGCTATACCCCCAGCGACAACCCCATCACCCTGGAGAGCCTTATATACGGCGTGGCCTCCGCCGCGATGCTGGTGAGCGTGGTGCAGTGGTTTTCCTGCTATAACGAGGTCATGACTTCAGATAAGTTCGTGTATCTCTTCGGGCGGATCATCCCGGCGCTGAGTTTAGTCCTGAGCATGACGCTTCGCTTTGTTCCGAAATTCAATTCCCAGCTGAAGATCGTCCGTACTGCCCAGCGGTGCATCGGACGGGATGTGTCCAACGGCAGCGTCATTCAGCGCATGAAGCACGGCATCACCATTCTCTCTATCATGGTGACCTGGAGCCTGGAGAACGCCATCGAGACGGCAGACAGCATGAAAAGCCGGGGCTATGGCCTGCCGGGACGGACGGCATTTTCCATCTACCGCTTCGACAGCCGGGATCAGTATGCCATGCTCTGGCTGGGCTTTTGCCTGTGGTACATCGTGTTCGGCTGGATCAGCGGCGGGCTGGAGTTTCGCTATTACCCCTCCATCAAGGGGGCGGGCTTCATGCCATTTCCCGTGAGTTTCCTGCTGGTCTACCTGGCCCTGTGTTTGACGCCGCTGATCCTGAACAGAAGGGAGGATGTGAAATGGAAGCGTTTGAGATCCGGGACCTGAGCTTCGCCTACCCGGAGCAAAGGAAAGACACCCTGCGAGAACTGACGTTTTCCATCCCCCAGGGGCAGTTCGTCACTCTCTGCGGACCCAGCGGCTGCGGCAAATCCACCCTTCTCCGGCAGCTCAAAACGGTGCTGGCCCCTGCCGGATACCGGCGAGGAGCCATTCTCTTTGAGGGGACGCCTCTGGATGAAGTGGACCAGCGGACGCAGAGCGCCCGGATCGGATTTGTGCAGCAATCCCCTGAGAATCAAATTGTCACGGACAAGGTCTGGCACGAGCTGGCCTTCGGGCTGGAGAGCCTGGGGTATGATACCCCTACCATCCGCAGCCGGGTGGCGGAGATGGCCTCCTTTTTCGGTATCCAGACATGGTTTTATAAGAACGTGACGGAGCTCTCCGGGGGCCAGAAACAGCTATTGAACCTGGCCTCCATCATGGCCATGCAGCCCTCCGTCCTGATTCTGGACGAGCCCACCAGCCAGCTGGACCCCATCGCTGCCTCGGACTTTCTCGCCACCATTGGCAAGGTGAACCGGGAGCTGGGCACCACGATCCTGCTGACGGAGCACCGGCTGGAGGAGGCGTTCCCGCTTTCGGACCGGGTGCTGGTGATGGATAAGGGACAGCTCATTGCGGACGGGTCTCCGAAAGAAGTGGGCGCAGCTCTCCGGGGAAGCGGCCACGGAATGTTCCTGGCCATGCCCACCGCCATGCGGGTATGGGCCAGCGTGGAGGATAATTCTCCCTGTCCCATCACCGTGCGGGACGGGCGGGACTGGCTGACGGAATTTGCGGACAAACACCCGCTGGGAGAGCTCCCGCCGGAAAAAGAAAATGCCTTGTCGGAAGAAACCGCCATCACCCTAGAGGACGTGTGGTTCAAGTATGAAAAGGACTTGCCGGATGTGGTGAAGGGCGTCAGCCTCTCCGTGCAGAAGGGTGAGTTTTTAGCCCTCCTGGGCGGCAACGGCACGGGAAAGACCACTACCCTGTCCCTCATCGGCGGCCTGCAGAAGCCCTACAGAGGAGAGGTAAAACTGAACGGCAGGGTAGGCACCCTGCCGCAGAATCCGCAGACCCTGTTTGTGAAGAAGACGGTCCGGGAGGACCTGTTTGAGATCTTCCGGGGCATGCGCCTGGAAAAGAAATACCAGGAGAACCGGGTGGCACGGGCGGTGCAGCTCTGCCGCCTGGAGGGACTATTGGACCGGCATCCCTAGGACGTCTCCGGAGGCGAGCAGCAGCGGGCGGGCCTGGCAAAGGTGCTGCTCCTGGACCCGGAGATCCTGCTCCTGGACGAGCCTACAAAGGGCCTGGACGCGGAATTCAAGCAGATCTTCGCCGTAATTCTGAAGACCCTCCAGCGCCGGGGCGTTACCGTGTTCATGGTGAGCCACGACGTGGAGTTCTGTGCGGAGTACGCGGACCGCTGCGCCCTCTTCTTCGATGGGAATATCGTCTCCCAGGGGCGGCCACGGGAGTTTTTCTCTGGAAACAGCTTCTACACCACTTCCTCCAACCGCATAGCCCGGACCCTGCTCCCGGAGGCGGTGACGCCCAGGGACGTCATGGCCGCCTGCGGCGGGACCCTGCCCCCCGAACCGGAGCTGCCGGAGGAAACGCCGCCTTTGCCGGAACCGGACGAGGATAGCGCAAACGCCAAACCGAAGAAGCTCCCCCTATGGCGCATCCTCCTGGCCGCCGTCAGCGGTCTCGGGGCAATCGGGCTCTTTATCTATACCGTTTCCCATCAGGACCTGTCGGCCCTGATCACTGAAAACGGCCTGACGGCGGCAGCTTGGCAGGACATTCCTCTCTATCTCCTGCTGGTAGCATGCATGCTGATCTGTGCGTTTTCTCTCAGCAGGAAGGCCCCTGAGCCGGTGCGAGCGCAGACTCCAAAGGAAAAACGGCAGCTCTCCAAACGTACTGTGGCCGCCGCGATCTCCATCCTTCTGCTCATCCCCCTGACCATTTTCATCGGCGCGTACTACCTGGGCGGGCGAAAGTATTATCTCATCGCAATACTCATCCTGCTGGAAACGATGCTGCCCTTCTTTCTGGTCTTTGAAGGACGGAAGCCCCAGGCCAGAGAGCTGGTGGTGATCGCCGTCCTCTGCGCTATCGGCGTGGTGGGCCGGGGAGCCTTTTTCATGCTCCCCAGCTTCAAGCCGGTGCTTGCCCTGGTAATCATCTCCGGCGTGGCCTTCGGCGGCGAGACAGGCTTCCTGGTGGGCGCTATGACCATGGTGGCCTCAAACGTCCTCTTCGGCCAGGGCCCCTGGACGCCCTTCCAGATGTTCTCTGCGGGGATCATCGGGTTCTTAGCCGGAGTACTGTTCCGCAAGGGCCTTCTGCGGCGGACGAAGATTTCCCTCTGCATCTTTGGGGCTATTGCCACAGTGGTGATCTATGGGGGCATCATGAACCCCGCCGCGGCCCTGATCTATGCCAATACTCTGGACTGGAAGCTCCTGCTTTCCTACTACGTCTCCGGCATCCCCGTGGACTTGATCCACGCCACGGCGACGGTGCTCTTCCTCTGGCTGGCCGCCGAACCCATGCTGGAGAAGCTGGATAGGATAAAGGTGAAATATGGACTAATGGAATAAAACTGTAATAATACGCATAATAATGTCCCTAAAACACATTCCTGTGCAATTACACTTGGGAAGGGTAACTGTCAGCAGAACGATTCTAAGACCCTCCTAATAATGCATAGGAGTGTTCGAAATGTTCTTTTTGTGCGGTGAACTTTCGGTTTGAGATTCAGACCGCCTCCACAGAATGATTCACCGCTGGATACGCAGAACGAACCTGCATCGGTTGCCAATCCTCCCTCGTATGCACGCTTCCCGATAGTATTCCGGCCAAAGCCGAGAGTACATTGGGAAGCGTGCTTTTGCTTTCGCCCCTATCTGAAAGTACGATTCAAGTCAATACAGAATCGCCCCAATCAGACCCATCTGCAATACGAATGGGCTTTTTACGCCAGAGCGCCTCCGTTTCTGAGATTTGGAAAATCCCAAATTATGGAATGGAGGATTAAGCAATGGCTAAACGGGACAAGTATCATCCCGACTATCAGAAACTTTATCCCGGCGTGGATCTCGACGCAGAAGTCATGAGAGTTCTGATGCAGAGTGACCGAAAGATGCGGTATTTGGAAGTCGATATCAAGCGCGGCAAGTATATGCAAGACTCTGCGGTTTTCGTAGCGACTCGCGAGGATTCGCTGGACAGGCTTCAGGATGAAGAAGGGATGGTTTTCACTTCGCCTGTGCCCTCGCCGGAGGAAACCGCCGTACATAACGACGAGGTGGCAAGACTCCGCAAGGCGCTGAAGTCGCTGAAGCCGGAAGAATACGCTCTGATCCATGCTGTTTTCTATGAGGAGATCACGGAAAAAACGTTGGCAGAGAAGGTGGGTATCACCCAGCAGGGTATCAGCAAACGCCTGAAAGCAATCTACCGAAAAATCAGAAAAGTGATGAAAAACTGAAATTTGTGGTTGTGAACCCCCTTGCTCGTCGGCATAGAGAGCGAGGGGGTTTTTATTTGCCCTCCTCCACGGCTCTTTGACAACTGCATATCCGGCAGCTGAATAACATCAGCGTGTGAGCCCATAAACGGGACAAGCGATGCGGAGGATGCGCCAAGACCACCTGCGGAAGGACAGAGGAAGAGCAACTGCCTTTCCCCAGCCTCTTTCGTCAATGACGGCCAACGAAGGTGCCCAGCGGGTCCATCCATCCAAAAACGGCTCCGGCAGGCCGTTTCGCCATGACCTCACTCGCCTACAATGGTACCCCTGCCCAGCCACAGCCACACGCAATGGGGGCAGCTCGGAGAGATCCTCGGAGGGGTGAAAGTCCCGGAGCGCGGCGCCAGCCGCGGTTCAGCCAGCCGCCCACGCCTGGGGGAGTAGTGTCGAATACAGGCAAGCAGATAACTCAGAAACGGCCAGGAGCCGCTCCATACTCATTAGAGCGGCTCCTGTTTCATAGATGGAGGATATAAGACTTTGAATAGACAAATCCAGCGAGGCGATATCTATTTAGCTGACCTGCGGCCTACTGTTGGATCTGAACAAAGCGGTGTACGCCCAGTATTGATCGTGCAGAACAATGTGGGCAACAAATACAGTCCCACCGTGATTGCTGCTGCGATCACCAGCAGAAGGACGAAAGCTAGACTGCCGACGCACGTTCAGGTCGGAATGGCACCCGGAATGTTCCCGGATTCCATCATTATGCTGGAACAGCTGAGAACTCTTGACAAAAGCAGATTACTGGATTATATCAGCGCGGTGCAGCCGGATACCATGCTGGCAGTAAATCAGGCGATCAATATCAGCGTGGGGCAGGACGGAGGTGAATCAGATGACACATACCGAACTGACGAATGACCTGACCTACATCGCAGGAGAGGAGATGCTGCAACGCCTCATGGCGAAATCTGCGCTGACCGAAGAGGAAGCGTGGCAGGTGCGGAAAGAGCTGAATAGGCGTCTGCGTCCGACAGTAGTATTCATTTTGCGGTCCTATACTGATGTGATCAAGGAAAATGTGTGAAAGCTGGGCTTGCCGTCAATATCGCAAGAAACTTATTGATTACGGACCGATAAGGGCTGATGGCTCTTACAAATACAGTTCATCCAGATGAATGAAGACCGTGCCTTCCTCCGGCTCGCAATGAAAGCCGGAACGGGAGAAAAAACCATATTTGTAGCAATTCAATCCGGTGGCTTGTACTTGACGGATTTCTTCCTGAACCATGGCAGAAGATAACGGCTCCTTACGGAATTTGGATTCATAGAACGCATATCCCAACGGATCTTCCGTTACCGTATCAAATTCTCCGTTAGTGTGGTTCTTTGGGTCGTCGTAATAGTATTTGCCGATCCGGTCAAACGCGGGGTCGATCCTCCCGGCGCGATTCTGACGAATGAGATATTGCTTGCAGATTGTTTCAAAGCAACGGGGAACATAACGCACTTCGAAATCTTCTTTGATGTAGCGGTCATAGAACGCTTCTTCATCCAGAACATTTCGCTGGGAGAGGAATCGGAATATATACCGATAATAGAACAGGGACAGACTATCCACGATATAATAACCGGTTTTCCGTCGGTTGTCGGCGTCATTGATCGGCGCCTGTTTCTCGACGACCTCCATACGGATCAGCTTTTCCAAAACATCCACCAGCGTTGGACCGCTGGAAACATGAGACTGTGACAGAAGATCGCTGTACCGGGAAAAGCCTTTGGCCAAAGCTTCGAATACTTCATTTGCATTCGCAATCTTGGATATCTCGGACTTCAAATACATGGACACTTCATTTTCCAATCGTGCGCCGGGGGCAGAGATCAATTCCTGGATGTTTTCCCGAACCGTAAGGGATGGGTCGATCAACCGGTTGAAATACGGGATCCCCCCAAAGACACTGAATAAACGAACCTTATCCTCAGAAGTGAAGTCAGGATAAAACATTGCCGATTCGTAATAGTCCATTGGTTTCAGGTCGATTGTGAGATCTACCCGACCATAAAGCGGGTTTTCCTTTGCCAACAGAGACCTCATGATATCCACATAAGAGCCGCATAGGATCAGCTTCAAGGAGCTGGTTTCTTTGTACTTGTCGATCATGGACTGGAGAATGCTGTCCATTCCCTTGACGGTTTCTCTCAGATAAGGGTATTCGTCCAATACCAGGACAAGCCGTTCTTTCATCGCGTATTGGAACAGGTAGTCCAGCAGAGCTTCTATACCGGAAAAACCCAGCGAGGGAAGGCCGAACTGTTCGGAAATAAGCGCAGAAAGGCTTTCCGTATTATTCATTTCAGTCGTCTGTTTGCATTCATAATTGAGCTGCTGCGCTTCTGTGTTTTGGAGGCATTGCTTGATCAGCTCACTTTTGCCGACCCTTCGCCGCCCATAGATCAGCATGGCCTGCAGACCGTTTTTTCTCATTGTCCGATCCAGCTTTTTCAACTGCTGCTCACGTCCGTAAAACTTCATTAACTCGGTCACCTCCGACTCGGTTATAACCGAACTAAATATACCATGGCTGTTAATCAAATGCAAGCCATGATTCGGCCTTTCCCGTAAGAGAATCGGCCAATTAGTCAGTTGATGATGCGCGGGCTAATCCGTCGACGGGTCTGTGTAAACAAGCAATCCCTCGGGTTCAACTGCGTCCAGGAATATGGCGGAGCAGGGAATAGAAGGATTCATAGATGTCTTCTGCTGCGCGTGTGAATTCCTGCGCCTCTTCGGGAACTGTATGTGGTGGAATCTGCTTTTGAATCGCTTAATTAGCAGATTCACATCACGCTTTGCAGAGAGCGAACAGTTAACCGAAATCGAAGCGAAATCCATTCTGCAGGAGCTGAGGAAGTGGCTCCGTCCCACCGTGTAAAATGATTGCTTTCTGCACAATTACCGTGCGATTCTTTCGTTGGGTTTGGTGATAGCTTTAAAGAGAGCGTCCTGCTATTGTGTGTCGCTGAAGGAGGTTAAAACACTATGTCCAAGATCAAGAACATAGCCCAAGGCTCCCATGTGACCGTCATCAAGCCCAGGGAAATGAACCCGGCGAAGCTGCGGGTGGCTGCCTATTGCCGCGTCAGCAGCGACTCGGCGGATCAGCTCAATTCCTACATCGCACAGGTGGATCACTACACGCGGTATATCTCCTCCCATGAGGGCTGGGAGCTGGCAGATATCTATGCCGACGAAGGGCTGACAGGTATGGAGGTCAACCACCGGGAGGAATTCAAGCGCATGATCGCGGACTGCCGCGATGGAAAGATCGACCGAATCCTTGTGAAATCCATCTCCCGCTTCGCCCGCAATCAGGAAGATTACATCCTCCATATGCGGGAACTGCTTCGGCTTGGCGTCACGATCTACTTTGAAAAGGAAAACATCGACACTGGGAAGATCACCTCGGAGCAGACTGCGGACATCTACGGAGCTTTCGCGCAGATGGAAACCACCAACCATTCGCAGAATATGCGCGTGAGCTACCGCATCCAGATGGAGAAGGGGATCTTCGTCCCGGCCAAAGCCCCCTACGGATACCGGCTGGTGGATCGGGAGCTGCACATCGTCCCGGAGGAAGCG
>JAEEGH010013170.1_pt1 | contig 18391 bp, 11 predicted proteins | sample 9134181 | NCBI WGS metagenome assembly JAEEGH01 (sample SAMN16246544, study PRJNA631951) | gut metagenome | biome: gut microbiome; feature: rumen; material: DP-attached | host: Bos | place: Iran: Karaj | collected 2018-10 | reverse complement strand
TCCGACTTGACAGTGGACAGCGTGGAGCCGACCAGCTTGAGCGCGGAGTTCTCGGCTTCGGCCGGGAGGGCGATGATGGCTTCGGCTTCGCGCGGGATGGCGTTGCGCATATTGCCGCCGTTGAAGCTCACGAGTTTGCCTTTGAGATGGCGGACCATCGGGAGCAGCACGCGGGCCATCACCTTGTTGGCGTTGCCGCGGCCTTCGTTGATCTCCATGCCGGAGTGACCGCCGCGGAGACCGGTGACGATCACCTGGAAAGCCTTGTAGCCTTTCGGCATCGGGGCTTCTTTGTATTTGAAGGTGACGTTGGCGTCGAGACCGCCGGCGCAGCCCACGTAGAGTTCGCCTTCCGTCTCGGAGTCGAGGTTGAGCAGGATGTCGCCCTTGAGGACGCCGGGCTTCAGGGCCTTGGCGCCGACCATGCGGGTTTCTTCATCGACGGTGAAGAGGGCTTCGAGCGGACCGTGCTTCAGGGTCTTGGATTCGAGGACCGACATTGCGGCGGCCACGCCGAGGCCGTCGTCGGCGCCGAGGGTCGTGCCGTTGGCATACACCCAGTCGCCGTCATCCTGATGGACGATGCGGGTTTCGATCGGATCTTTGGTGAAATCGTGTTTCTTGTCGTTGTTCTTCTGCGGGACCATGTCCATATGGGCCTGGAGCACGATGCCTTTGCGGTCTTCCATGCCCGGGGTGGCGGGCTTGCGGATGATGACGTTGCCGCATTCATCCTGGAAGGCTTCCATGCCGAGGTCTTTCGCCCACTGGACGAGGAACTTGGCTACTTTCTGGGTATGTCCCGAGGGACGGGGAATCTGGGTGAGCGAATAGAAGTTGTTCCAGACGCTCTTGGGTTCTAATTTGCGGATAGGCATAACAGATGGATGATTATGGTTTTATTTCGTCAGTAGCGCATTGAGGGGGAAGGCGGCTTCCTCGCCGAGCTGGTACACGGGCACGCGGGTTTCGAGCAGCAGCTTCGAGCCGTCGAGAAGGCGGCAGCGGGTGATGGCGGGGATGCGGTAGCGGACCGCGGCGGCCTCGCGGGCGCGCGTGTCGCCGACCGCATCGGGGGCGGAGAGCTCTTCTTTCTGGAGTTCCAGCGTGAAGGCGCGGCCTTCCTTGGCGGAGCCGGGCAGGAGGGTGTCGCCGACGCGGAAAGCGTTGTAGCGGCCCGTGGTGTTGGCGGGATCGGGTACGATGTCGAAGGTCTTCTCTTCGATGGAGACGTCGCGGACGCCGTAGAAGAGGCTCAGGTAGCGCTCTTCGAGGCGGGTGATCTCTTCGATGGCGGCCTGGAGGGCCTCGCCGCTGAAGGTGGCGTCGGTGTCGCCGGTGGCGATCTGCTGGCGCTTCTCGCGCAGGCTGAAGATCACGGCGGCCGCGTCGGCAGCCTTGCGGTCGGGCGATTTCTCGACGACGTTGTCCTGGGTCACGGGGACGCGTTCGTAGCCGTCGTCGGTGCGGACGGCTTTGTAGAGGGTCGTGGTTTCAGAGCCCAGGTTGCCCAGCGGGTCGACGCCTTCGAAGCTGGCGGTTCCGGCCTGGCTCTGGAAACGCCAGGGGGCGGGTTTGCCGGTATAATTGTCGGCCATCACGACCAGCCCCTGCGCGCAGAGCTGCAGGAAGCCCGCGGAGGATTTCTCGGGAATCGTCACGGCGAAGCGGGCCTTGGGATCGGCCTCGACATACGGGGTGACGGTGATTTCGAGCGGGGTGACGGTCACGCCGTTTTCGGCCTTGGCGGCCACGCCGAGGTATTTCTGGGCGTAAGCGGCATACGGCCCCGCCGTGAAGGCTTCGCGCTGCACCTTGACTTTCAACGAGAGAACGGTCTGGGGCAGGCTGTAGACCACGGCGCCGGACTGGGCGCTGGCGAGGGTCGGGAAACAGCACGCGAGCACGAGCAGGGCAAGCAGGGTTCTTTTCATGATTCCAAACAATTATTCGGTAAAAATAATAAAAAATGCCTATTTTTACAATTATGAAAAAGCTTCTGATCCTCTTTGTCTTGCTGGCGGGTATCCCCGGCCTGCTCGACGCGGGCGTACTCCGCACAAAATATGCCGATATGGTCAATCCGATGGTGGGAACCGACTTCCACGGGCATACGTTCCCCGGCGCGACCTATCCCTTCGGTATGATCCAGCTCAGCCCCGATACCCGCGAGGACAATTGGGACGGCTGCTCGGGTTACCATTACAGCGACTCCCTGATCAAGGGTTTCTCGCACACCCACTTGAGCGGCACCGGCTGCGCCGATCTGTGCGACATCCGCATCATGCCGGTGGTGGGCTACGAAGGCCTGGTAAAGGAAGAGAACTACCAGTCGCCCTTCTCGCACCGCAACGAGCACGCCTCGGCCGGCTACTACAGCGTGCATCTCGACCGCTGGGACGTGGAGGCGGAGCTGACGGTCGGCCGCCGCATCGGCGCCCACCGCTATACCTATCCCAAGGATGCGACCCCGCAGCTGGTCGTCGACCTGGGCCCGCGCGACCGCGTGCTGGATTCCAAGATCGAACTGGCCGGTGAAAACGCCATCCAGGGCTTCCGGTCGTCCCGCTCCTGGGCAGACGGCCAGATGTGCTACTTCTATATGGAATTCTCCCGCCCGATCACGGGCATCACCATCGCCCAGTCGCCGCACGGCGCCACGGCCCTGCTGAGCTTCGACCGTTCGGCCGGCCAGTCGCGCGCCCGCGAGCTGGTGGTCAAGGCTGCCATCTCATCGGTCTCCGAAGAAGGCGCCAAGGCCAACCTCAAATCGGAGGACGGCTGGAAGCAGAACGGCCTGTTCTCGTTCGACCTGCTGCGCCAGTCCACCCGCGTCGCCTGGAACGATTTCCTCTCGAAAATCGAGGTGGAGGGCGACGCCGAAGCGATGAAGGTCTTCTACACGGCGCTCTACCACGCGGCCATCGCGCCGAGCCTCTACTCCGACAGCGACGGGATGTACCTGGGTATGGACCGGCGCGTCCACAAGGCCGTGGGATTCGACCGCTATCACATCTTCTCCCTCTGGGACACCTACCGCACCCTGCATCCGCTGTTCAACATCATCGAGCGGAAGCGGACCGTCGATTTCATCAAGTCGATGCTCTCGATCTACGACGAGGGCGGCAAGCTCCCCGTCTGGGAGCTCTGCGGCTATGAGACCAACTGCATGATCGGCTACAGTTCCGCCCCGATGATCGCCGACGCCCTGGCCAAGGGCATCGACGACTTCGATGTGAAGAAGGCCCTCAAGGCGCTGGTAGCCACTTCGAACCGGGCTGAATTCGGCATCGACGTGTATCGCGACAACGGCCTGGTGCTCGCCGAGCGCGAGCACGAATCCGTGTCGAAGACCCTGGAATACGCCCTCGACGACTGGTGCATCTCCCAGGTGGCCCATTTCGCCGGCGACCGCCAGACCGAAGCCCAGTACCAGAAACGCGCCCAGTACTGGCGCAATGTGTACGATCCCACCACGGGCTTCATGCGCCCGCGCATCAATGGCATCTGGCTCTCGCCCTTCAATCCGACCGACGTCAACGTCCACTACACCGAGGCCAACTCCTGGCAGTACTCCTTCCACGTGCAGCACGACGTGAACGGCCTGATCGACGTCAGCGGTGGCGACGACTCGATGATCGACTGGCTCGATGAGCTGTTCACCTCGTCGAGCGACACCGGCGGTGCCTGGAAGGTGGCCGATATGACGGGTATGGTGGGGCAGTACGCCCAGGGCAACGAGCCCAGCCACCACATCGCCTATCTCTACGCCTATGCCGGCGCTCCCTGGAAGGCGCAGCGCGTGCTGCGCGGCATTATGGACGACCTCTTCACTTCCCGGCCCGACGGCCTCTGCGGCAATGAGGACTGCGGGCAGATGTCGGCCTGGTACGTGATGAGCGCCCTCGGCTTCTATCCCGTGACGCCCGGTTCCGACGTGCTGGTCTTCGGCACGCCGATGTTCCGCAACGCCGTGATCCACCTCGAGAACGGCAAGGACTTCACCGTCCGCGCCCCGCGCACCGGCCAGAAGAATCCCTACATCAACCACGTGATGCGCGACGGCGTGCCGTACAGCAAGTCGTACCTCCGCTTCTCCGACATCGAACAGGGCCATACCTTCATCCTGGGTATGGACGGCAAGCCCAACCCGCGCTTCGGCAGCAAGCCGGACGACCGGCCCGTGGCCGCCGTGCCGCACACCATTGTCGAGAACCCCTGGTTCGACGTGCCGTCGCAGACCTTCTCCGGCTCGACGACTGTCGCCCTCGGGGCGGCGGACAAGCGCTACCGCATCTGGTACCGCGTGCTGTCCGAGAAGGGCGGTGCCCAGCCCGACTGGATCCGCTACCAGCGCCCGTTCACAATCAGCCGTACCTCGACCATCGAGGCCTACTGCACCGACGAAACCGGCGCCACCCACAGCTTCATCACGACCACCACGCTCCGGAAATTTGACAATACTTTCAAGGTCAAACTGGCCAATAAATATGAGCCGACCTACAACGCCGGCGGCGACAATGCCATCGTCGACGGCGTGCGCGGCAACACCAACTTCCGCCTGGGCGGCTGGCAGGGCTATCAGGGCTGCGATTTCGACGCGACGATCGACCTGGGCAAGACCCGGCGCATCACCCGCATCGCGGCCGGCTTCCTGCAGGACAGCCGCGCCTGGATCCTGATGCCGCAGTGGGTGGAATACTACACGTCGACCGACGGCAAGAAATTCGTGAAGCAAGGCCAGATGAAGCACGCAGTCGATCCGAAGGACCCGAAGGTCCAGATCTTCGAGTTCCCCCTCGACCTCCGCGCCGACGCCCGCTACGTGCGGGTGGTGGCCAAAAATTTCGGCGTCCTGCCCGACTGGCATCAGGGCGCCGGCGGCGAAGCCCATCTGTTTGTCGACGAAGTCACAGTCTTGTAATTTTGCGCTGCAATGTACACACCTGATAATCATTTTCTGAAGCTTACATTCCAGGCTTTTTTCCTGGCGCTGATGCTGACGTTGTCGGCCTGCGGCAGCGAGCCGCGGAGCGAGGCGGACGCCTATGTGAATTTCCTGTATGCCAATATGCCGCATCCTGATTTTGCGGCGCAGCCGCTGGCCTACTGGCAGGCCAATGTCGAAAAGACGCTCGAAGTGCGCGAGCGGATGGGCTGGGACGTTCCCGAACGGGAGTTCCGGCACTTCGTGCTGCCGCTGCGGGTGAACAATGAACCGCTCGACGATTTCCGGACGCTGTATGCCGATTCGCTCTGCGCCCGCGTGGCGGGCTTGACGCTGGAGCAGGCGGCCCTGGAGATCAACCACTGGTGTCACGAGATGGCCACCTACCAGCCTTCCGACGGCCGTACGTCGTCGCCGCTGCAGACGATTCAACGCGGCGTGGGGCGCTGCGGCGAGGAGTCCACGCTGGCCGTGGCCGCGCTGCGCGCCGCGGGCATTCCCGCCCGGCAGGTCTACACGCCGCGCTGGGCCCATACCGACGACAACCACGCCTGGGTGGAGGTCTTCGTCGACGGCAAGTGGCAGTTTATGGGCGCCTGTGAGCCCGAGCCCCGGCTCAACATGGCCTGGTTTACGGCGCCGGTGTCGCGGGCGCTGATCCTCCATACGAAGGTTTTCGGCGACTATCACGGCGACGAGGATGTCATCGAACGGACGCCCTGCTATACGGAAATCAATGTCATCCGGGGTTACGTGCCGGCGCGGCGGAGCGTCGTGACGGTCGTGGATGCGGCCGGCAAGCCGGTGGCGGACGCCCGGGTGGAGTTCAAGATCTATAACTACGGCGAATACTATACGGTGGCTACCTATCAGACCGACCGCAAGGGCCAGGCGGCCCTCGATATGGGCTGTGGCGATATGGTGGCCTGGGCCTCGAAGGGCGACCGCTTCGGCCTGGCCGTGATCGACGGCGAAGTGGTGTCCGTGGCGCTCGACCATCAGGTGGGCGAGCGCTTCTCGCTCGACCTGAATATCGTGCCGCCCGCCGAGAATCCGCTTCCGTCCGGTGCGTCACCCGAGGAAGTGGCCCGCAATGCGGAGCGCTTCAAACAGGAAGACATCATCCGCGAGACCCGTCCGAAAGGGAACCAGGCGGTAATCGACGCTTTCCTGGCGGCGCACGACGACGCCAATGCCCACGCCCTGCTGCGTTCGCTCACGGCCAAAGATATGGGTGACGTGACCGCCGACGTGCTGGAAGACGCCTACGCCCACATCGACGGCGCGTTCAATCCGCTGCGCGATTGCCCGCGGGTCGAGCTCGAGCCGCTCAAACCTTATTTCGCCGAGCTGGGCGCTGGCCTGTCGCTCACTTCCCGCGAGGAAGTGGCCGACTGGGTGGAAAAGCATATCGAACTCGACACGGAACGCAATCCCCAGGAACTCCGGATGGCCCCCATCGACGTGTGGACCAGCCGGAAGGCCGATGCCCACAACCGCGACATCTTCTATGTCGCACTCTGCCGGGCCATGGGCCTGGAGGCGGAACTCGACGCCCTGACCGGCGGCGCGCAGTTGGCGCCCCGGGCGCAGGGTACCGTCTCCGTGGCGCGCGACGGCCGCGGCGATCCGGAGTACTACCATCATTTCACCTTGGCCAAGGTGGAAGACGGAACGGCGAAATTGCTGACCGTCGACGAAGATTCCGACCATAACTCCTGGAAACAGGTCTTCCCGCTGAAGGTCGATACCGGCTATTATATGCTGACCTCCGGAACCCGTCTGGCCGACGGCAGCGTGCTCTCGCACGCGGAATTCTTCCCGGTGGCGGCCGATGCCGACACGGAAGTGCCGCTGATAATGCGTGTTGCCGACGACAAGATCACGGTACTGGGCACGATGGATGCCGACCGCTTCCTGCCCCAGACGGGCCGCGGCTACTACCTGCTGGCCGTCCTGGGCGACCGCGACGAGCCGACCAACCACTGCGTCCGCCAACTGGGTTCCATCATTCCCCAACTGGAAGAATGGGGCAGGCCGCTGCTGATGGCCGGGCCCGCCGTCGGCCGGTCGATGGCCTCTTCGACCGACGCATCTTTGGGTCGCCTGTCGAAACTCATCCCGATCGATGACCCAGACGGCTCGATCCTGGAGATGCTCTGCGCCGGCTGTAAAAGCGAATCCCGCCAACTGCCGGTCGTCACGATCTGCGACAGCTTCGGCCGCATCGTCTACTTCTCCCAAGGCTACAACACCTCCCTGGCCGAAGACCTCAAACGCGTCATCCCCCAGCTATGACCTTCTCCCTCGTCCCCGGCTTCGCCCAGCGCTATCCCAAAGATGACGAAAATAACCCGTCGGCAGCCCCCGATGAGCGTCATTCCCGGCTTGACCTGGAATCTGGCTCCGGCGGCACCCCGTCGTCGATCCCCGACGACCGTCATGCCCGGCCTGACCGGGCATCTCTCTTCATCGAGACCTGCTGCACTACCCTCGAACAGGCCCGCTCGGCCGAATCCCGCGGCGCGGGTCGCATCGAACTCTGCGTCGATCTTTCGGTCGGCGGCGTGACGCCGCCCCGCGACCTCATCCGCGAAGTCGTCGGAGCCCTCTCGATCCCGGTCAACGTCCTGATCCGCTCTTCGGGTAAAAGATCCCCGGTCAAGCCGGGGATGACGAATGGGGTCATGCCCGGCCCCGACCGGGCATCTGGGTTTTCGGCGGCGGATTTCGTTTATGATAAAGCCGAGATTGACCAGATGATTGCGGATATCGAGTTCTGCAAGACGGTCGGAGTGGCGGGAATTGTCGTGGGGGCGCTGACACCGGAAGGCGCCATCGACCGGGCGGCCATGCGCCGGCTCATCGCCGCCGCTGCGCCGCTGCCGGTGACTTTCCACCGCGCTTATGACGTCTGCACGGCCGACCCGTACATCGCCCTCGATCAGATCATCGCCCTCGGCTGCACCCGCCTGCTCACTTCCGGCCAGGCCCCGAACGCCTGGGACGGCCGTGGCGTCCTCGCCCTCCTCGTCCGTCGCGCCGGCTGCCGCCTCATCGTGATGCCCGGCTGCGGCGTCAAACCCGACAATCTCGCTGCCTTGGCCGCTGTCACCCACGCCACCGAATTCCACGGCACTGCCATTCCCTGACATTCACGGCACCGCCAGTCCCTAAACGGGGTAGGTCCCGCCCCCTTTTGGGGTAGGTCTGATGAATCCCCCGAGACCTACCCTAGCATCTCATCGGAGGCCCGTATCGTGCAACCCGAAATTCGCGGAGCGCGGGGAGCACCGACGGAGAGGCCTGTGGGAGGGGTTGCCGCGCTTTGTGAGGCAATTTGGCCTCACGGAGCGTCTGATTTGGCCGCAGAAGGGGTTGGGAAAAGGGTAGCCGCGCTCTGCGATTTTGGGTTACGGGGGGCGTCGTGAGAAGGCCGGGTCGGGCCGTCAGAGCAGGGACATGATTTTTTCCAGACGGGCAATGGCTTTTTCGAGCTGGTCGATTTCTTCGGCCGACGGGGATTCTTCCGATACGGATTTGAGGTTGTCCCAGCGCCAGGTGGTTTTGCAGTAGGTGCCGTCGGGGCGTTTCACGAGAGATTTGCCGTGGCGGAAGCCGCGTTTCCAGGAGCCGAGGCAATACTCATAGGAGGTCTCGTAGGTTTCGGGATCCTGGACGACCGTCCGGCTGATGCCGGTGCCGTGGGGGAATTGGTTGCCGTTTTTCAGTTTGCCGACATTGCCCAGGTAGAGGAAGACGCCATCGTTGTCGAGGAGGAGCGTTGTTTGCGGGTCGACATAGAGATGGTTGAGCGGCTTGTCCTGCGCATTCTTATTGTTGTCCTGCCCCGTTTGCTTCAGGGCACCGAAAACTCGGGGACTGCCTCCACGAGTTCGTGAAACGGACATATTGATGGCATCATTCGCCGTCCTCTGGGCCTGCGCCGCTGCCTGCACCGGCAGCAGCACAACCAGCATCAACAGGAACAATCGTTTGGGGCTGACGGCAATCATAGGAATAGCAGATATTGGTCTTTATGTTGCGAATCGGATGCCAGGATGGCTTTCTTGACGGTGCTCTTTTTGGTGTGGACGCCGGCGTCGGAGGCCATTCCGGTGAGCAGGCGGATGGTCGTGGCGTCGAAGCCGGCGAAGACGTAGCTGATGAAGCGGTAGGTGTCTTCGTGGTAGGTGGGGAAGTCTTCCCGGAAATGCTGCATAATATCGTTCAGGTCGCGGTCGATCATCGCCTCGAACTGGCGCTGGCCCTGTTTGTCGAGCCGGATGTCCTTGATCAGGCTCTTGAGCTGGTAGTAGATGCCCGTCTCCTTTTCGGGCGCTTCGTCCACGATCTCGTTGATGCGGCCGATCTGTTGGAAGTAGGACTGATAGATCCGGGCATAGTCAGACCGCAGTTTTGCCTGCGAGAGTGTCAGGTTGTCGCGCTGGCTTTCCATCGATGCGCCCCAGTCCAACAGCGCTGACCGTTCTTCCCGGCTTTTCCGGTCGCGCGACCGGAAAAAAAGGATGGCCAGCAGCAGCACAAACAACAACAGGGAAATGAGCAGGATGAGGATGAGCGTCCGGTTATGCGCCTCGATCCGTTCCTGCCGGTTCTCCAGGGCCAGATAATCACGCTGGGCCTTGAAGGAGGCTTGCCGGATGATGCGCGAAGTGGCGCTGCGCTGCCGCTCCGCGGCCCGGTTCATGCCCTGGTAGGCCGACATCCAGTCGCCCTGCAGGGCGTATGTCCTACTCCGCCATTTCTGATAGGCATAGCTCTCGGCATAGCCGGCCTGCTCCAGATCGCGGAAGACCGCAGCGGCCTGTTCCGGGGCGCCAGTTACGGCCAGGCAGTAGGCATAGGCAGCCCAATATTCATAATCGTCGAAGGCATCGTCGTGCTCCAAAGCTTGCTCGAAGAGCCGGCGGGCCATTTCCGGATCGTTGTCGGCTTCCACGGCCAGAAAAGCCTTTCCGGCCGTGGTGTGGGACGCGAGTCCGGCTGGCAGACGCTCCTCTTCCAGCAGCCGGTCGAACAGGCGGGTGGCTTCGGCGTACTCTTCCAGGCCGATCTGGCTGAGCGCCATCTGGTACAAGGCCGAATCGGCCAGCGTCGGCCTGTTGGCGTGCAGGCTCATCCGCCAGGCGCTGTCGGCATACACAAAACCTTCGTCATAGAAATAGGCACGATTGTAAGTCTCGCCCAAAGCATAAAGGCACTTTGCCAGTTGCGCTTCCTCTCCTAGCCGTTCGGCCGATTCCATCGCCTGGGTAAAGGCGATGACGGCGGCGTCGAAGCGCCCTTCGGCCGCAGCCGCTTCTCCCTCCGCGAACGCTTCGCTGACGCGTCGGGCCGCGCTTTCTCGCCCGCCCCGGCAGGAAGGAAGCAGGCAGACAAGCAAGAGTAGAAGCAAGGCCTTACGCATAGGGAGACGCTACAAAGTGGTTTCTACGAACACGGGTTTCAGATCGCCGGTCAGGCCTTCCAGAATGATCCGGTAAGGCACTTGGTGGTCGGAAGTGTAGAACTCGAAACGGGCTTCCCCGTTCTCGACGCTGAGGTTGGGCTCCCAATGTAGTGTGGCACGCATCGGCTCGAAGCGCTTCTTCGAAGCAGCCGATTCGTATTTCGGAGCATAGAACTTGGCGGGTTTCTGCCAGCCCAGCGGCCGGTCGGCCGTGACATTGGACGCGAGCTTTACCGTGAAGCGGCTGGAGATCAGTACGACCGGCGGCGAACGCCGCACGGCGTAGTCGAGCGACGTGAAGGCGGTATCGTATTTGGTGGCATCCATTCCGTCGATATAGACCAGACAGTCGATGTCGGAAACCATCAAGCCCTCGATGTCCTGCTGCGATACCTGAAAGCCGTTGAGGTAAATGTTGATCGGAACAAAAGTTTTGTTCATATTCATCCGTGATCCCATCCGGGACGGCGGACCGACCAGCGCGTTCCCTTCGTAATGTACTCCGGGGCAGGTGTTGGCTATGTAGGCCACCACAGGATCGTCGGCAAACGGCATCAAATCTTTCTCTTCACGGACCTGGTGCGGCTTGAAGGTGTCATTGGGATAGGGCGAAAGATGGGGGCGTGGTGCCGTGATGCGGGCGGGAGCCAGCGTATAGGCGAGCGTTCCGTCGGTCGTGTAGTAGCTCTGGCGGGCGTAGTCGCCGTAGTCATCGCTGTAGCCGGCCGCTTTCAGGTAATTCGGGTAGGCGCATTCCGCCGCGAAATACTCAGGATTGAGTATGGGCGTGTACCAGCTCTTGAAGAGTTTTCCGTCGCGCTGGGCACCTACCAGGAACTGCGTGTTGTCGGGGAAGTCGAGATTGTTCAGGGCGAAGTAAGCCGTGGAGTCGAGATCGGCGATCATCGAGAAGTTGATGCTGGGGGCCACGAAGCAAAGCGTCGATTTCTTCGCCTTGCCGAACAAGGCGTTCACGTAGCCGCTGAGCGACTGGGTGTATTCCTTGCCGAAGCGGGGCCGCCGCGTCTTTTTGGTCAAGATCTTTTCCAGTTCATAATAGGTCCAACCCTGTGTGAGGAGCAGTACGTCGACGTCGGTGCGGCGTTGCTGCAGGCTGACCGACGGGTCGAAATAGTGCCTGGGATTCTCCACGAGGCCTTTCAGTTCGCTGCCCAGCAACAGCCAGCTTTCGATGTTGTGGCCTTTCCCGCTGTTCGGCGCATAGCTGTCGTCGGTGACGGCCAGCGAGAAGTTGCCGTTGACGGGCCGTCCGCTTCCGTCGGTCAACCGGACCGTGGCTGCGGCCTTCTCCCGTTTGCCATACTTCGGCTTGTCGAAACTCACGCGCCCCTGGACGGCGCCGTCGGGAAACACAAAAAAAGGGCGATTGGCATAAACCCGGCCGGCCTCGTCCACCACGGCCACGTGGTTGATGCCGGGCGAGAGCTCGCCGTACCCGACCCGCTTGCCGGCACGACATTCCGCATAAGGCGACTTGAGGACGATCTGGCTGTCGTTGTAAACCACGAGAAAGGTCTCGGCCGAAAGCGTCAGCCCCGCATCGGCCACGGCAATCGAGATGCCCGTTTCTGAAGGTTGAACGCCAATCACCACGCCCTTGGCTTCAGGAAGCGGCACGGAGGCTTCGAACTGAAACTGTTCGACGGCCGTCTCGGCCACCGCCCGCAGTTTCTTCGTCACGGCCGGAACGGTCAGGGTGAATTTACCCATCCCCAGTTCGTTCGTCTGAAAGGTTGCGACCTTCGCTCCGTCGGCGAAGACTTCGCCTTTAACCTTGACCCCCAGACCTTCGCCGTTCACGGCCTTGACGCCGATCACACTGCGACGCCCCGGAAGATAGCGGCCGCTCTCGGGCAGGAACTGCAAATCAACCTTGGTTTCGCTCTTTCCTCGCCGGAGCAGTTCCTTGCGGAAGGGATTGCGGACGCCCAGTTCATCGTAGGTCAGCTGGTCGGCATATTCCACTGCCATCAGGTCGGCCACGAAATGGTCTTTCATCGGGTTGCGCAGTTCGATATTCTTGGCAAAAAGATATTCGGGGCTGAAATTGAGCATCCAGTACGAGTAGGCCCGCAGCGTAGCGATGCCTGTGTTCAGGTCTTCCGTCAAAGGCAGATAGCCCGTAAACTCACCGTTCCCATCGCGCTTGACCTTCACGCGCTGCCGCATCCGGACCCGTTCCTCCCGTTCGTTTTTGAGATTCTTCTCATATTTACCCGCAATGAGTTCCACATAAAGATAATTGCAGGGCGCATTCGCCGCCAGCGCAGAGGCATTCTGCAGGTATCCCCTGAACCAGATGGTATCGCCAATGTTATAAACCTCCCGGTCCGTGTGCAGATACAGTTTCTCTGGCGACAGCAACTGCGACCAGGCCGCAAACTTGTCTTCCACAAGATTCTGTCCTGACAGTTCGGGAGCGGCCATCAGGAAAAAGGCGACGAAAAGAAAGGTCCAGCGTTTCATGGTGCGAAAGAATTACAGCAGAATTAGTGTCCGATCAGTCCGAACAGGAGTTCGAAGCGTTTGATGCGTTGCTCCAGTTCTTCGATTTCGGCGTCGGTGGGGACGGTGTCGGAGACGGACTGTTGGCGACCCCAACGCCAGGAGGCCTTGACGTAGTTGCCGTCAATCAGGCGAATGATCCCTTTTCCGTGGCGGAAACCGCGTTTCCAGGGGCAGAGGCAGTACTCGCCGCCGATTTGACAGATTCCTTCTCCGGAAGGGAAACAATTGCCGTTCTTCAATTGCCCGATATTGCCCATATAGAAGAAAGTCCCTTCCGTGTTGCAAAGAAGCGATGTTTCCTCGTCAATCTGAATGCGCGTGAGGGGCTCAACTTGTTTTGTTTTATGACGGAACCGCGGTGCTTCCACCCTGCCGGACTGTTTAGGGGGCGTGTCCCTGATTGTGCCTACGGGATGTGTTTGCGCTAAAGATACTTCCGGGAGAAAAGCCAGAAGAAAAAAGGGAATAAATAATTTATGTAAGTTATGCATCTTTGCCGGAACCCATAAAACAAATCTAATCCTCAGCAAATTTCGAAAAAAGACAGCATATCTGCAAAAAACCGCCCCGGAAAAATCTTAGGGGCGGTTTTTATAAGGGCCTGATTGACAGCGAGTTTTGGAATCCTTAGACTGGGAAATCTTAATGGTTTTGCAATTTGTTGTAAATCAATAACTTACTTCACAAACTCCGTGATCAGGTGGAACAGGCGGTCGAAGTTGCTGTCGCGGGTGTTCTGGAAGTTGTCACGTGGCGTGTGGTAGTACTGGATAATGTTGCCTTCGGTTTCGAAGTAGATGCCGGGGACGCCTTTCTGGCCGAAGGAGAAGTGGTCGCTGTCGTCGTTCATCTCTTCCATCACGAAGTCGAAGGGCGGGTATTTGCCGTCGGCATTGATGGCGCGGAACTGCTCCAGGCCGGCTTCGCCGCCCGGCGTGATCTGCGTGGACAGGTGGTCGGTGTCATCGGCCACCATATCGAGGTCGATCAGGTATTCGAGTTTGTCGAGCGGCAGACGGGGATTCTCGCAGTAGAAGAACGAGCCCAGGAGGTTTTCCTCCTCGGCGTCGACCAGAATGAACTGGATGCCGTGCCGCGGCCGGTTCTTGCTGAAATATTTGGCCAGCGTGACCACCATCGCGGAGCCGGAGCCGTTGTCGTTGGCACCCGGGAACACCTGGTCGGCGCCCATATAACCCAGATGGTCGTAGTGGGCGATGAAGGTGTAGTAAGTGTCGCAGTTCGGATCGGTGCCGGGCAGCCAGGCCACGACGTTGTGGGCGTCGCGGGTGGGCAGCATCTCGGCGTCGATGTGCAGTTCGATCTCACGGGCGTCGTTGGGGAACGATCCGTTCACGAACAGGACCGGGTGCGGGCTCTGGTACCAGGTGCGGGCCTTGAAGTAGGGGAACTGCTCCTCCTGCCGGAGGATGATGCCGCCGATGTTCTCAAGATCCGTGAGCCAGGGCTTGTACTTGTCGAAGGGATCGGGCTGGACGGTCTCCAGATAACGGTTCCAGTCGATGACCACGAACTGGTCCTTGTACATCCCGCTGCTGAGGTGCTCCATAAAGCCCTCGCGGTGGTAGGCTTCCTCATCGAGGTAGGTAACCTTGAAGAAACCGTGGCAGGTGGGGGAGAATTCCTTGGCGATGAAGTCGAAGGTCGGGGCATAGGCCACGCCGTCGACGGAGAGCGACATTGCGCCGCGCATCACGTTCATCGGGAACTGGAAGTGCTGGAGGTAGGGGAGATATTTCTCCTTGCCTTCCACGGCATTCCAGCGGCCCGCATCGGCCGGTTCCACGAGGCTTTTCTTGTAGGGCTGAACCGAAGCGTCCTCAGGACCGGCTGCCGGGCAGGGCACGATGCCCTCGAACGAAGAGAGCTGGTCGATGAGATACTTGGCGGCGCGCACGTCGCCGTCGTGGTACACGCTGCGGCCGTTGTAGCGTTCACTGGAGATCTCCTCCAGCACGCCGTTGTAGTAGGCCTTGTAGTCCGTACAGCCGGCCAGGGTAAGTGCGCAGGCCATCATCATCCAGAAACGTTTCATGGCTGCGGGTTATTTACCGAGGGCCTCGGCCACGGTCTTGTACATCGATTCGCCGCGGAGCACTTCGCCGCGCTTGTAGATCGTGCCGTCGGGCGCAAAGAGGATCATGGTCGGAATGCCGACGATGCCGTAGGAATCGGTCGGAGTTTTGTCGTCGCCCACGAAAATCTGGTGCCACTTCATCTCTTTCTCCTCCATCTTTTTGGCGCTGGCGGTATTGTCGCCGTCGCGTTCCCAGACGGCTACGCCGAGCACCATGAAGTCGTCGCCTTCGAAGGTTTCAAAGACCTTCTTGATGTTGGGGATCTCGCCCATGCACGGGCCGCACCAGGACGCCCAGAAATCGGTGAGCACCCATTTGCCCTTGCCCACATAGTCGGAGAGCTTGATGTCGGCGCCCTCGGGGGTCTTGCCGGCGAAGTCGACGAAAGGCTTGCCTTCGGCGGTCTCGAGTTCGGCTTCCTTGCAGCGGACGATGCGGGAGATGCCTTCGTCTTCGCCCACGAACTTGCCGCACTTGCCGATGATCTCCTTGAGTTCGTCGAGCGGCAGGTCGTAGATGATGTTCTGGAGGGCGTTCTTGGCGATGTAATTGTCGGGGTTCTTGGTGATGGCGTCGAGGCTCAGCGCCTTCATCTTGCCGTTGATGTCGTCCATCAGGGCGTCGACGGCTTCTTCGGACTTATCCTCGAGGGCCATGAATCGATCGCGGTACTCTTTGGCGATGTCCTGCATCTTCAGGTTGAAATCCAGGAAGTCGCGGTTGACCTGCGAGTCGATGGTGCAGTCGAGGGCGTTCTGGGCGAAGGTCACGGGGAAAGTGCCCTTCTCGGGGATCACGCCGAAGTTCCAGGAGCGGTCGCGCTGCGGGCGGTCGTATTTGGCCGAGATGCGATAGAGTTTCTCCGGATTGGCCGGACCTTTGAGGGTGAAGGCGCCGTCGACCACGGCGCAGCTGTCGAGCAGATTGTCGCCGTCGTACAGACAGACGAGGGCGTTTTCGGGGAAAGTCTCGCCTTCGGCGACGGTGCCTTTGACGACGAATTTGTCCTGGCCGCAGGCAGCGGCAAGCAGCAGGACGACGAATGCGTAAAAGAATTTTTTCATGGAGCGGTTTTTTGTTAGCTCATGCTGCCGCCGACGATGTCGAGAAGCTCGCTGGTGATGGCCTGCTGGCGGCGCTTGTTGTACTCGAGCGTGAGTTGCTCGAGGAGCTCGTCGGCATTGTCGCTGGCCAGTTGCATGGCGACGGTGCGGGCGGCGTGCTCGGCGGCGCAGCTGTCGAGCAGCACGGTGTAGATTTTCAGCAACAGGACCTTCGGGAGGAGCGCTTCGAGCACTTCCCGTCGGCCGGGTTCGACGATGAGTTCCTCATCGACGGCCGCCCCGTCCTCCTGCGGGAGGCTGTACGGCAGGTAAGCCTCGCGGACCGGCGGCTGGGCGGCGTTGGATTTATAGTGGTTGTAGAGAATCACCACGGAACCGATCTCACCTTGCGTGAAACTCTCGATCAGTTGCGCGGCCAGTTCTGCCGCCGGGTCGTAGGCGGGGTGGTCGAGCATCGCGGAGGAGTCGCGGCGGGCTTTCAGGCACACTTTCCGGCCGGCTTCGGCCACTTTCCGGCCGACCGGCCAGAAATCGACGTCCTTTTCAGGATCGAGCCCCTGTTTCCGCAGGGATTCCAGTTCGGTGAGGAGCGATTTGACGGCGGTGGCGTTGAAGCCGCCGCAGAGCGAACTGTTGGAGGAGAAGGCCACCAGGGCCACGCGCTTGCTCTCGTTGCCCGCGAGCAGCGGCGTGTCGGCCGCAGCGCGCACGCTGCCGTCGGTGAGCAGGTCGTGCAGGATCTCGTGGAGTTTGTCCTGGTAGGGAGCCATGCCCGCAATGGCCTGCTGGGCGCGGTGCAGCTTGGCCGCCGCGACCATCTTCATGGCCGAGGTGATCTGCAGCGTGCTCTTGACCGATGCGATCCGGGTCTTTGTCTCCTTGAGCGATGCCATGGCTACGCGTTGTTCAGCAGTTCGACGATTTCGGCCGCCACGCGTTCGATGGTGTCGGTGATGACTGGGTCGATTTTGCCTTTGGCGAGCGGATCGAGCACGTCGGCGCGGTGGTCGGCGCGCATCCGCTCGAGGAAGATCTTCTGGAATTCCGGAACCTTGGACAGCGGGATGTCCTTCATCAGGGCCTTTGTGCCGCAGTAGAGGATGGCCACCTGCTCGCCCACGGGCATCGGGGCGTACTGGGGCTGGATGAGCAGCACGTTGTTCTTGCGGCCCTTGTCGAGGGTCAGGCTGGTGACCGTGTCCATGTCGCTGGAGAACTTGCTGAACGACTCGAGTTCGCGGTACTGCGCCTGGTCGATCTTCAGGGTACCGGCCACTTTCTTCATACTCTTGACCTGCGCGCTGCCGCCGACGCGGGACACCGAGATACCCACGTTGATGGCGGGGCGGAAGCCCTGGTTGAAGAGGTCGGTCTCGAGGAAGATCTGGCCGTCGGTGATGGAGATCACGTTGGTCGGAATGTAGGCCGAAACGTCGCCGGCCTGCGTCTCGATGATCGGCAGGGCGGTCAGCGAACCGCCGCCGCGCACCTTGCCCTTGAGGCTGGCCGGGAGGTCGTTCATCTGGGCGGCCACTTCCTCCTGGTCGATGATCTTGGCGGCGCGCTCCAGCAGACGGGAGTGGAGGTAGAAGATGTCGCCCGGGTAGGCTTCGCGGCCGGACGGACGGCGGAGGATCAGCGACACCTCGCGGTAGGCCACGGCCTGCTTGGAGAGGTCGTCGTAGATGACCAGGGCGTGCCGGCCCGTGTCGCGGAAATACTCGCCGATGGCGGCGCCGGCGAAGGGGGCGTAGTACTGGAGGGCGGCCGGGTCGGCGGCCGTGGCGGCCACCACGATGGTGTAGTCCATGGCGCCCTTTTCGCGCAGGATGTTCACGATGCTGGCCACCGTGGAACCCTTCTGGCCGATGGCCACGTAGATGCAGTAGACCGGCTTGCCGGCCTCATAGTTCGCACGCTGGTTGATGATCGTGTCGACGGCGATGGCCGTCTTGCCGGTCTGGCGGTCGCCGATGATCAGCTCGCGCTGGCCGCGGCCGATGGGGATCATCGCGTCGACGGCCTTCAGGCCGGTCTGGAGCGGCTCGTTCACGGGCTGGCGGAAGATCACGCCGGGCGCCTTGCGCTCGAGTGGCATCTCCACCAGGTCGCCTACGATCTCGCCCTGCCCGTCGATGGGCTGTCCGAGCGGATTGACCACACGGCCTACCATCTTCTCGCCCACCAGGATCGAGGAGATGCGGCCCGTGCGGCGCGCCGTCATACCTTCTTTCACCCTTTCCGTGGAGCCCAGCAGCACGGCGCCGACGTTGTCCTC
>JAEEGH010013169.1_pt1 | contig 18394 bp, 17 predicted proteins | sample 9134181 | NCBI WGS metagenome assembly JAEEGH01 (sample SAMN16246544, study PRJNA631951) | gut metagenome | biome: gut microbiome; feature: rumen; material: DP-attached | host: Bos | place: Iran: Karaj | collected 2018-10 | reverse complement strand
CCATGAATGGAATAAAAAAGGGAGCCTTATCTGCAGCCGAAAGCAGTTCAATCAACCTGTACGCAGTTGCAAGCAGAAATCTTGAACGTGCTCAGGAATTCGCAAAAAAATACAACTTTGAAAAAGCCTACGGCTCTTACGAAGAGCTCTTTAATGACCCAAATGTGGATGCAATTTATATAGCAAATCCTCATGCCTTTCATTATGAGTCGGTAATACAGGCACTGGAAGCTGGTAAGCATGTACTTTGCGAAAAACCGGCAGGCTGTTCACGCAGTCAGCTGGATGGCATGACCTCTTTAGCCCGCAAAAAGGGACTTTTTTTTATGGAAGCCATGTGGACAGCCTTTAATCCCTGTCTTGCCCAGGTTCGCAAGGTAATTGCTGATGGCACAATCGGCGAAGTACTAAATATTGATTCCTTTTTTAATAACAGAAATCCTTATGATCCAAAAGACAGAAACTACGCGCCGGAGCTTGCGGGCGGCGCCCTTTTGGATTTGGGAATTTACAATATTTACTTTGCAATGATGATGTCAAACTTTTCTGAGGTAAAGGCCCACTCTTCCCAGGTACGCATGCTTAAAGGCGTGGATTCATGGAACAGTGTGAACCTTACTTTTGAAAACGGGATTATCACAAGTTTTCAGAGTGCAATGGATTTACCTCATCCCGAAAAATCCCACCCGGCTGTAATTTACGGCACGAAGGGCTACATTACTATAGAAAACTTTTTTATGGCACAGAAGGCCCCGGTTTATGCCTACAAAAATATCTGGGGTGGCGAAGCTGACCTTGTTTGCGAAATAAACAAGCCCTTTGCGGTAAACGGCTACGAGTATGAACTTGTCCATGCAACAGAATGTATATTAAGCGGAAAAACAGAATCGGATATTCACAGCTTTAAAAAATCAGAAGCTTTGATTGATGTGATGGACAGCCTGCGCGCTGACTGGGATATGAAGTATCCTTGGGAATGAGCATATTATGAACTACAAAATTACAGGCAACGAAAACGTAACTTTTAATAACAACGCATTTTATTGTATCGGGACCGGCCGCATGGGGCTGGCGCTGCAGAAGCAGTATTTTGAACAACTCAAACTGGTACAGGAAAAAATCGGCTTTGAGCATATCCGAGGACACGGACTTTTCCACGACGACATGGCAATCTACCATGAATATCAGGAAGGAGTTCCCGCTTTTGGACCTCATGCTGGCGAAGGCTGGGATGAATCAAAAGTTCAGGTTGAATACAACTGGACCTACCTTGATATGGTAATGGATTCATACCTGGCACTGCACATCAAACCATTTATAGAACTTGGCTTTATGCCAAAGCAGCTTGCAAGCGGAAGTAACACAGTATTTTACTGGAAGGGCAACACTACCCCGCCAAAAAACTACGAGCGCTGGGCAAACCTTATTAAGGCGACACTCCGCCACCTGATGGACCGCTACGGCACAGAAGAAGTTGTTACCTGGCCGGTAGAAGTCTGGAACGAACCAAACCTGCCGGGCTTCTGGAAAGATGCCGACATGAAAGAATATTTTAAGCTCTACGATGTTTCTTCCAGAGCCGTAAAAGAAGTAGACAACCGCTTCCGCGTAGGCGGACCTGCAGTTTGCGGTGGTACAGACAAAGAATGGATAAAGGGCTTTTTGGAATTCGTACGCGAAAACAAATGCCCCCTGGACTTTGTAAGCCGCCACCACTACACAACAGAACTGCCTAAAAATGACGGTCACTACGGCTACCCAAAACTTCATCCAAAAGAAAAATGCTTTGAACAGCTGGATTCTACCCGTGGCATTGTAGATTCCTTTGAAGAGTATCGGGGCATGGACATCAATGTTACAGAGTTCAACACTTCATATATTCCGAACGCACCGGTTCACGACACAAACCTCAATGCCGCCTACATAGCCCTTATGCTTTCTACTTTTGGTGACAATCACAAATCTTATTCTTACTGGACTTTCGGCGATATTTTTGAAGAAAACGGAGTGCCTTTTACACCTTTCCACGGCGGTTTTGGTCTGGTTGCAAACGGACTTATTCCAAAACCAACCTTCTGGACCTTCGCCTTCTACAAAAACCTTACAAAGAATTACGAAAAATGCCTACTGCGCACACCTGAATGTATCGTCACAAAAACAAAAGACGGCGCTTACAAGGGAATTGCCTGGAATGTAGACACAGAAATGAGCGGAAAAGAAATCAAAATTGATTTAACACTCCCACTTTCGGAAAAATCAGACGAAAACGTGCTGATTACCCAGCTTGTAGATGAAGAAGTCTGCAATCCTCTAAAAGTCTGGCACGACCTGGGCGAACATGCGAATCCAGATAAGGAAGAAATTGAACTTTTGCGTCAGTCAGCACAACCATTTACACAGACAAAGCGCTGTGCAAATAAAATCAGCCTTAGCTTAAAAGAAAATGCAGTCTGCTATTTTGAAATAAAGGCAGCATCTGTAAAGAGCGACCGCGGTTATACTTACGGCCGCCTTGAATAGAGCAAAAAGGAGAAAAAATGACTTATACATCCAACTCAGACAAAATCACTCGGGATTATTTTGATTCCCTGCTTTTGGAGCCACGATATATTGATTCAACCTTGCCTTCCACAAAGCTGGAACTTTACGGAAAAAGCTTTGACACCCCAATTATGACCGCTGCACTTTCTCATCTGGGAAACACTGCAGAAAAGGGCATGATTCTTTATGCTCAGGCTGCGGTTAAATCAAATGCCGTGCACTGGGTTGGCATGGGCAAAGATAAAGAACTGGAAGACATCTGTGCCACAGGTGCTGCAACCATCAAAATTATAAAGCCGCACGAAGACAACAAAGAAGTGTTCAGGAAGATTGAACACGCAGTTAAAGCTGGATGTTTTGCTGTGGGCATGGATATCGATCATTCTTTTAACGGCTCTGGCGGCTATGATAATGTACTGGGCTTACCAATGAAAGCTAAGTCTGCTGACGAACTAAAGGATTTTGTCCAGGCTGCAAAAGTGCCTTTTATTGTAAAAGGCGTTCTAAGCACAAAAGATGCAGAAAAGTGCCTGAAGGCTGGCTGTAAGGGCATTCAGCTTTCTCATCACCATGGAATAATGCAGTATTCTGTTCCGCCTTTAATGATGCTGCGCGACATTCTTGATGTTGTTCGTGGCGAAATCCCGGTTTTTATAGACTGCGGAATAGAAAGCGGAATGGATGTTTACAAGTGCCTTGCCCTGGGAGCGACCGCAGTTTCAGTTGGACGCCACCTTATGCCTCTTCTTAAAAACGGAGCCGATGCAACTGCAGCACGCATAAAGGAGATGAACGGAGAACTTGCCGCCACAATGGCACGCACCGGCGTAAAAGACCTTGCTTCTTTTGACCCGACTGTGATTCATCAGCGAAACTTTTAGGAGATCTTATGTATTTAGGAATTTCTTCTTCCCTCGCCCACACAAGCCCTGAAGACTGGGCTCAAAAACATAAAAAACTTGGACTTAAGACTGTGAACTTCCCGGTAGACTGTAATGCCGGCGAAGAAAAAATCACTGCCTATAAAAATGCCGCAGATGCCGCAGGGCTGACAATTGCAGAAGTGGGCATCTGGCGCAACACACTTGCAGCCGACCTGGATGAGCGCCAGCGCATGATAGACTATGCCGTTGAACAGGTAAAAATGGCAGACCGCATTGGTGCCCGCTGCTGTGTAAATGTTGTAGGCACCCCTTATGGGCCACGCTGGGATGGCGGCTACCGGGAAAACTTTAGCGAGAAACTCTGGACTATGGCTGTAAAAATGATTCAGGAAGTTATAGACAGAGCCCAGCCAAAACATACAAAGTTCAGCATTGAATCTATGCCCTGGATGATTCCATCAAGCCCGGACGAATATGTAAGGCTTATAAACGAAGTAAACCGTGACGCTTTTGGCGCCCACCTGGACGTTGTAAACATGATTACTTCTCCAGACCGCTACTTCTTTAATGACCGATTTTTGGAAGAATGTTTTACAAAACTGAAGGGAAAAATCTGCAGCTGCCATCTTAAGGACATAAACTTAAAGCAGGAATACACCTTCCAGCTGGAAGAATGTGCCTGCGGAAAAGGCACTCTGGATATAGAACTTTTTGCAAAGCTTGCAAGCGCAGAAGACGAAGAGATGCCAATGATTATTGAACATCTGACAACTGATGAAGAATACATTGCAAGCGTGGAATATGTAAGAAAACGACTTGGGGTCTAGTTTTTAAGGGGTGCCCGCACCCCTACTTCAAAATCTCCACAAGCAGAACCACGCCTTCTTTTACACTCACCTCTGCCACACAGCCCGGAAGAACTTCATTGCTTATTCCAAGCTGAAAGTCAGAGGAAAGAGAAGCGTTCTCCAATGGATACTTTGCATTTTTTATAGTTACCCCGGAAACATTTCCCGCAATTGTCAGCACAGAAAAATAGGCACAGGTGTCTGGAACCATCACAGGTTTCGCACCCGCAATCCTCATTTTTGAATAATCATCTGCAAGCATGGCAGACTTTCCTTTTTTATAAAGATAAAGCAGGATAGAAACATTTCCCAAGGTGTGATCAAAACGGGCGCCCATAGAACCAAGCAAAAGAAAGTCGTCAAAGCCGCGTTCAAGGGCAAGTTTTACGGCATAAAAAGTGTCTGTGTCATCTTTTTCGCGGGGAAGTCTGATAATCTGGCAGGACGCACCCGCGCCCCCCCCTGGCGAGCTATACTTTTCCAAAAGTTCCGGGTCGCAGGAATCAAAATCACCGACAATTACATCCGGCATAACGCCAAGTTTTTCTGCATAGGCTAAGCCGCCGTCACAGAAAATAAAGTAGTCGTCACTAGAAAGCAGGGCCTTTGCTTTTTCAAATTCCTGAATCTGACCGGCAGAAACAATTACACAACGCTTCATAAAAGAATATCCATCCAGCTGCGTGAATCCCTATTCTTTGCATCCAGCCCAAAAAGCGCAACAAACTTTTCCAAGCCAGCGCGGACCTGGTCTGCAGGCAGAGCCTCATCTGTAACTTCAATTTCCAGATATTTGAGGGTATTTACAATTTCAAGCTCCAGATGAAAGCTGGCCCCCTCTAAAACAGAAGACCTGCAGTAAACAGAAAGCGCATCCTTTTTCTTTTCAAAAAATTTGTGATAGCCGGAAAGAGTAAGAATATCGCGAATAACGTCCGCATTTTCTACAAAAGTTTCATCTTCGCGGTTAAATTCAATTCCGTTTTCAATAGACTTGCGTTTTATACAAAAATAGAAACGAGCTTCAGAAGATTTTTCCAGGTCCACAGCCCCGTCAAGTACAGCCTTAAGTTCCCCACGGATTCTAATAACCTGGGGTTCTCCGGCAGATCTTCTTTCTTCGTGGGTATTATAACGAGAGTAATACTCGTCGCTTTTTAGAAGACGCTCACAGTCGCTGCAAATCTGAAGTCCAGGCAAACTGGCAGTCACGGCCCCCTGCGACGCAAGAGCCCCAACGGAGCCATCAGCCCCCCCAGCGCCATCCGCACCAAGGCTCCCGGTAATCACACCGCGAACAAAGTCATACTGCTCATCAGAAAGTGGCAGTTTTATTTCTATTTCTCGCCCCATTATTCAGCCTTGACCTCTGCTTCTTCGGCCATAATTCTTTTTAAGTCTTCATAAAATTTTGGATATCTCTTTTCCAAAATTACAGGTGCTCCATTTTCATCCAAAAAGCAGTGAGAACTTTTCCCGGTAAAGACGATGGCATCATCAACCTTAAATTCATAAGAAAAAATAAGTTTTACCGCAGAAAGTTTTTCAATAGAAACCGTAATGGCCACCTGGTCAGGAAATGTTGTAGGCTTTTTATAGGCACATTCAATAGACATTACAGGAGAAGCAATGCCTTCATGTTCAAGTTTAATAAAACTCCAGCCAAGCTGGTCTAAAAAATCAATTCGCGCTTCTTCCATCCAGCGCACATAATTAGAATGATGAGTAATACCCATCTTGTCAGTTTCATAATAATTAACTTTATGAATGTAGGCTTTCATTTTCTCTTCCTTTTTATATACTAAGCCTTGCTTTCATCATTTTTTTAGAGTTGCGCATATTTATTTCTGCCCTATTAAGCACAGATTCAACGTTACCATCCTGAACAGAATCGTAAAATGCCACCCCAATAGCAGCTGCAATGTCTTCCCAAGGCTCAATGGTTTCATCAACCTGAATAAGCCTGTCATTAAAGTTTGCAAGCAGTTCACTTATTCGATTGATGTCGTCATTATACAGAATTGCAACAAAATCATCACCCCCCAGTCTGAAAACCGGAGAATGTTCAAAGACCGTGCAGACAATAGAACAAAGTTTTTTGATTGCCGCATTTCCCCTGTCCAGACCGTAAGTGGTATTAATCTTATTCAAATCGTTCAAGTCTATATAAGCAAAACCAAAATCTTTAAGGCCTTCTGAGCGCTCAGTTTCCAGTTTAGCAAGTTCTTTTTCAAAAGAAGCGCCGGTTCTAATTCCAGTAAGAGCGTCTCGTCTAAGATGGTCAGTCTCGCGGACAGAGGCATAATCTTCATCTCCCCCCGATTGCTCCATAAAGACATTACGCATGTAGTTTTCTATTTCTATAATCATCTCGGCAATTCGCTTGCCCAAAGAAGAAATTTCTGTCTGCCCTTTTAAATCTTCCTCTATTTTTGCTGCAATTTTATAGTCTTTTGTTACTGAATACTTTCTAACATAAGATTCCAGTCTTTCTATCTTAGAAATGTACTTTTTGTTTAGTACAATAGTAACTATAACAACACAGAAGCAGAGGATGAAGAACAGAACAATCACCTCATTAATTGTAACTCTGACAATGTCGCGGTTAATTGTATTAATAGAGAATTCTGTTCCAATCATCCCGTACTTTTTTCCTTCCAGAACAAGAGGAGTATAAAAAGCAGAAGTATGCCCCCAGGCGTTATTCCACTTCTGAAAATTTGTCTGACGCTTGCCGGTAAACCAGGTTGCCCACTCAACATCATAAAGTTTTGGGTCGTTATAATATTCATCACCAAGATAAAGATAACTTTTGCCATCCTTTTCTCTTAGGGTGCGTTCCCCGTCTATCATATAAACAACATTGTAGTTTTCTTCTTTTGGAACAACATAATAGGTATAAGGCAAATTAAAAGATTTTCGCGATTTTTCAAAAGTCAAAAGCCAGTATTCATGCATGTAAATAAACCAGGCTTTTTTGGCTTCAGGACTAAGAGTTTTGATTGTCCAGCCGTCCGGATAAAGACCAGCTTCACTTTCCTCAGAAACAATTTTTTCAAAAATGCTTTTTGCACTTGTATATTCAGAAAAAGAATAGGGAATATCAACTTCGGCAAAATGTTCCATATAATATTCCTGATATTCAATAAAATCGTCTGCCTGCATTTTAATTAATTCAAGGAGATAGTCTCCTACAGCAACGATATTTCTTTCAGATACCTTTCTATAACTTTTTGTTTGGACAAAAAGAGTTGCAAAACCTGAAAACAAAAGTAAGAAAAACGAGAAGATAGCCAGAATGAGGGCAAAGCGAAAATTTAACGAATGCGTACCTTTTGTCATAATATAATTTTATAATGCACATACGAATTTTTCAACGAAAAAATACTCCGACTTTGCTTTAAAATCATTGCTTTTCTATTTTTTTTAAGTTAAAATTACTTAAATTTTACTTAGATGAGGATAATATGATTACTTTTAATAAAGAAAAAAATACCTTCCGTCTGGACACTCCGTCTTCTACCTATTGCATTTCAATCTGCAATGGCGGCTATATCGGACATGCCTATTACGGAAGCAAATTAGGAGCTGATGATGCCACTTACCTTACCCGCAGTAAGGAGTACGGTTTTTCAGATTCCAAAATCTTTCGCGAAAAAGGTTCTTTTTTAGACTTTTTCCCACAGGAACTGCCTACAGACGGCATGGGAGACTACCGCGAATCTGCCCTTGCAGTTACAGATGCTGATGGCCACAACGGCATTGAACTAAAATATAAGTCTCATAAAATTATTCAGGGCACTGCAGTTCTTGAAGGCCTTCCTTCTGTTTTTGCTGATGGCTCCGACGCCTCTCGCCTGGAGCTTACCGCTACAGACGACATTCTTGGAGTAGAAGTTACCCTCATCTACACAGTATTCGAAAAAATTGACGCAATTGTACTATCAGTAAGAATGAAAAACGCAGGTACAAAAACAGTATTTGTACGCAAGGCGCTATCAGCTTCTTTTGACATGGACGATGACAACTTTGACGTAATTACCCTGCACGGTTCATGGGCACGAGAACGTCACATTGAACGCCACCCGGTTCACATGGGAAAACAGGGCGTCGTTTCTATGCGCGGCGAATCAAGCCACCAGGAACACCCTTTTATTGCCCTGCTCGACCACAATGCAGATTACAATAGCGGCCGCGTTTACGGCGTAAACTTTATTTATTCGGGAAACTTTGTTGCAGACGTTCAGAAAAGCCAGTTTGACTCTTTACGCCTTGTAATGGGAATTAACCCGGAAAACTTCTGCTGGAAACTCGACGCTGGAAGCACCTTTGACACTCCACAGGCAGTTCTGGTTTATTCAGACAGCGGCTTAAACGGAATGAGCCGGGCCTTCCACGACCTTTACCGCGAACACCTTATCCGCTCGCCTTACAAAAAGTCTCCTCGACCTATCCTCATCAACAACTGGGAAGCAACCTATTTTAATTTTGACACAGACAAGCTTTTAGACATTGCCCGCGAAGCAAAAAAAGACGGAATCGAAATGCTTGTAATGGATGACGGATGGTTTGGTCACCGTTCATCTGATGACAGTTCGCTTGGAGACTGGGTCGTAAACGAAGAAAAAATCAAGGGCGGCTTAAAGCATCTTGTTGACGAGGTAAACAAAATTGGAATGAAGTTTGGAATCTGGTTTGAGCCGGAAATGATTTCTCCAGATTCAGACCTTTTCCGCACACATCCTGATTGGGCCATTCAGATTCCAGGCCGCGAACCTGGTATGAGCCGCCAGCAGTATGTTCTGGACATTACCCGTAAAGAAGTGCGCGATTACGCTTATGAATGTGTTGCAAAAATATTGCGCTCTGCAAATATTGAATATGTTAAATGGGATATGAACCGCCAGATTACAGACGTTGGTTCACTGGGTCTTACTGCAGACACTATGGGTGAATTTTACCACCGCTATGTGCTCGCAGTTTACGAAATGCAGGAAAGACTTATTACAGACTTCCCTAAACTGCTGCTGGAAAACTGTTCGGGAGGGGGCGCTCGTTTTGACCCTGGCATGTTCTATTACAGCCCTCAGATCTGGTGCAGTGATGATACAGATGCCGTTGAGCGCCTTGCAATTCAGGAAGGAACAGCTTTGGTTTACCCTCTTTCTACTATGGGTGCCCATGTTTCTGTATGCCCTAACCACGCCTGCGGCCGCGTTACTCCATTTAAGACCCGCGGTTATGTTGCCTTAAGCGGTACCTTCGGCTACGAGCTGGATATTACAAAGCTTTCTGCAGAAGACCGTGCTCTTATTCCTCACCAGGTTCAACTTTACAAAAAGTACAGCGCCCTTGTTCGCGACGGCGACTACCAGCGCATTGCCAGCTGGAGCGACGGAAAAGATGTAGACTGCTGGGCAAGCATTGCTAAAGACAAGAGCCGTGCCCTGGTTACTTTTGTACAGGTGATGAACCATCCTAACTACAAGACACGTTTTGTAAAAATACAGGACCTTAAGGCAGAGGCAATGTACCGCGTAAGCTTCCCGGATGAAGACCAGAATAACTGGCCTGCATTGGAACTTACAGGCCGCACACTTGCCGCAGCAGGCTTCCCTGTTCGCCGCGACTGGGGAGACTTCCAGGCTAAACTTATATATATAGAAGAAATGTAATTTTATTTACACCTCTTGAATGTGTGATATAATTTTATAAAGACAAGCTGCCGTCTGGCACTGTCACACATTCAGGAGGTTTTTCGATGAAAAAAACTATTACTTTGATCCTGGCCATACTTTTTACCCTTTCTTTGCATGCTCAAACAGCCAACATTACAAAAGGACAATGGATTGATGAACAAACTGGTGTTCATTATTTTAATTTCGAAACCACAATAGAAGGTTTTAAAGCAGAAAAATATGCAGACTATAAGTTTTCTGTTTCCGGAATCCCTACAGAAAACTGTAAGCTGGACTCCATCTATATAAGAGATGGATATTCAAAAGACTGGAGAACCTATTGCGGAAGATGGGATATCTTTATTCCAGAAGAAAAAGGTAAAAACTTTGAATACTCTGTTGTTGCAGATGTATTTGATTTTGCAGAAAAAATTCAACCTATACTTCGCTTTGCTGTAATTGTTGAACCAGACATTGAAACTTTTGATATTGAAAATTTGAAACTGACCTGCACAAAAACAAATGACGCTGGCTTTGGAACCTGGATTGGTGATGATCAAAAAAGGTACTTTGGTAAAAACACTCCTTTAAAAGGAATTCTTGCTAAAAAAGGAGAAACCATCAAAGTAACAATGTCCGGAACACCGGATGCAAACATAAGTGTAGACGGTTTGGTTGTTCATGATGAAATGAGTAAGGTATGGCATAATTTTGCAAGCTCTCCACACTGGCCGGATGGAACTAAATTACAGAAAGACCTTCCCTTTGAAAAAGTATTCTATCTTAACGTAGACGAAAATATCTTAAAAACAAGTTTTACCTCTTTCAGAAGTCAATTTGCAGCCGAAGACGCAAGTGAAAGTCTGACCATAAAGGATTATAATATAAAATGGGAAAAAACTGATACCGCTGCCTTCTGGAAATGGATAGGGGATGATGGAAAACTCCATTTTGAAAAAAGAAAACCTGTAGAAAGATTCGAATTTCACAAGGATGATACTCTGGAATTTACAGTCTCAGGAATTCCTTCTTCAAACGCAACAATCGATTCTGTAAATGTAATAGATGGAAATATGGATGAATGGTATGACTTTGGTGGTGCAAATGGAGAAAGCTTTACAATAGAAAAAGGAAAGCCTTTTGAAAGAACTTACTTTATCCGCGTGTGGAATGAACCAAAGAAAAATTATATTCCTTCTTTACGCGCCATATTTTCAGACGCAGAAGAGCTGATTATCGAAAATTATAAAGTAAGCTGCAAAAAAATAGATTCAACAATCTTTAATCACTTCGTAAATGAAGGAAAAGACTTCTTTGATTATTATTACAACTCCGGAAAAATGTCGGTTAAAAAAGGAGACAGCATAGAAATAACCGTAGAAGGCGTTGCAAATCAGGACGCAACATTAACAAGCTTTGCTCTTTTTGATACCACAAATCCTGACTGGCAGAAATGGGTATTTTACGGCGGTACATGGGGTCATAATATTAAAATAAAGAAAGGAGAAGCCTTCCGTAAAGTTTTAGTGGTAAGACCAGATAATGCAATAAATAAAAAAATAATAAGTGTTCAAGTAACCTTCACAAAGACAGATTTAAGTCCACTACTGGTAGATAATCTAAAAGTAAGCTGGAGACCAGCCCCTGATATTCCAAAAGAATTAAGCTGTTCTCTCTTTTCTGATGAATGGGGAAAAAGATTTGAAATTGATATTCCTCTCAGAAATACAGAAATTAAAAAAGGACAAAAGGTTCAGATTACCGTCACAGGAAAAACTGATATGGACTGTTTTATTGGAGGATGGATTGCAAATACAGATACCTGGGAAACACTTTCTGGAGAACCTGAACTTGATAATCCAGACTACGATGGAGTAAAAAAGGACCAGCCTTTTACAATCCGCGGAAGTTTGCCTGTTACAGCAAATGCTTCAAAAAAGGACAATATAAGTTTCCATTTCTGGATTCCTTGGGAAGAAGGCATGCCGGAAGAACTTAATGTTACAGACTTTGACATTAAATGGAGTATTATTAAATAAAATCTTCTGCAGCGCGGATTTGCTTAAATGTAAATCCCGCCTGCATCATAGCGGCGATAAGTTTATCGCCGCTCTTTTTTTTGCTCAATTTTTCGTAGGCTTTGCGGCATATTTCTTCTTCATCATTTTCTGTAAAGAATTCCTCTACAGCTGATGCTGCCACGTCTCTAGAAATACCACGCGACATAAGCTCTGCTAAAAGCCTTGTCCGTCCCTCATAGTGGTTGGTACGTCTTGTATTAAGCCAGGCCCGCGCAAAGCGAGCGTCGCTAAGATAATCTGCAGATTCTAAAAATGTAAGCGCGCGGTCTATATATTGAGTTTCATAACCCTTCTGTAAAAGCTTTCTTGTAAGCCCACTTCGACACTGTTCCGCGCGCGCCAGGTAGTCCACAGCTTTTAGTTCTACTACAGCACAAAGGCCCGCGTCCAGCAGTTCATCAGCCTGAGATTCAGTAAGTTCAAAGCCAGGTTCAAGATCTTCTATATTCACAGAAGAAAGATATTCTTTACGAATAAAAAAAGCAGAGCCCTCTTCCGGAGCCAGCTTGTACATTCCTCGATAAGATGTTTCTGCAATAGATTTTATAACCATGACCTGCTCCTCAAGCACCGCATAGGCAAAAAAAAACACGGCCAAAAGACCGTGCTTTGCGTAAAGCCCGCCGTAAGGCAGACTTTGTATAAACTAACGCTTTGAGAACTGGAAGCGGCGACGAGCACCCTTCTGTCCGTACTTCTTACGCTCAACCATACGAGAGTCGCGAGTAAGATATCCGTTAGCCTTAAGAGCTGTACGAGCATCCTGATCAATCTGAACAAGAGCGCGTGAAATACCATGCAAACAAGCAGCAGCCTGACCGTTCAAACCACCACCTACTACATTGATAAGAATGTCATATTTGTTACCCATAGAAGTAACAAGAAGAGGCTGCTGAACAACCTGAACCTGCTCTGCAGATGCAAAGTAGTCTTTTACGTCTTTTCCGTTTACAACGATTTTTCCTGAACCCTCGCGAACAAATACACGAGCTGTAGCAGTCTTTCTACGTCCTGTACCAATAGCAATATTCTTTACCATCTTTTAACTCCTGAATTAAAGTTCGATAGGCTGAGGATTCTGAGCTGCATGTGGGTGCTCAGCGCCAGCGTAAATCTTTACACAATCCATCATTTTGCGTCCGAGACGTCCATGTGGAAGCATTCCTTCAACTGCAATAGCCATAGGATCTGTAGGGTGCTTTTCGAGCAATTTTTCATATGTGTGAGCGCGAAGTCCACCTACGAAACCTGTGTGATGATAATAAATCTTTTTCTGTTCTTTTCCGCCAGTAACAATTGCCTTTTCAGCATTGATGATAACAACAAAGTCACCCATCAACTGATTCTTTGCGAATGTTGCCTTATTCTTTCCGCGGGCAATATAAGCAGCCTTAGCAGCTACGCGTCCCATCGGTTTTCCAGCCGCATCAATAATGTACCATTTGCGGTCCTGTTCGTGTTCTTTAACGAAGATAGTTTCCATGATATAACCTTACTATAAAAAAGTTTATCTGCGGCTTAAAGGCATTTGCATCTTGCCAAAAGTCGCCAAAGGATTAAAGATGAGCAGTCAATAATCCTATAACGGGTAGGATATGTTATCAGAATTTAGGATTGTGTGTCAATAAGAAGACTTTTATTTTTCTTCTTTAGCAGCAGCTTCTTCTTTCTTAGCTTCCTTTTTATCTTTCATATCTGCAGCGCCAACAAAAAGGCAGATAAGACCAATGAAAGCTGCAAATACAGGGATGCTTCCCTTAAGGAAGGCGATTACTTCTGGTCCCCAGGCAAGCGGACACATTGGTAAAACTGAAAATACTGTAAATGCTATAAAGATTATTCCAAGAATGATTGAAATCATATAATTCACCTCAAAAAAATAAGTTTTTTTCTTATTTAAAGATAATCCAAAACCCCAAGACTTTCAACAAAAAAATATCTATATATTTTTGATTTTTTATTGACTTAACCGCAGATATAATACATTTTAACGTTATGAAAGGATGTCAAGTTACTATTGATCATGTATCCAAAAAATTCGGCGACTTTGTTGCCCTGGATGACATCAACTTTACTATTGAACCGGGTGAGTTCTTCTCACTGCTCGGTCCTTCTGGATGCGGAAAGACTACCCTTCTCCGCATTATTGCTGGCTTTGAATTTCCGGACGATGGAGCAGTGCTTTTTGATGACACAAATGTTATCCCGCTGAATCCTGACAAACGGCCTTCAAATACTGTATTTCAGACATACGCATTGTTCCCACACATGAGTGTTTACGACAATGTTGCATTCCCATTGAAGCTTAAAAAACTTCCAAAAGATGAGATTGATAAAAAAGTAAAAGAATACGTTCACCTGGTTCAGCTGGACGATCACATTTATAAGAAGCCAAACCAGCTTTCTGGTGGACAGAAGCAGCGTGTTGCTATTGCCCGCGCCCTTATAAATGAACCTAAAGTTCTTCTTTTGGATGAACCACTTTCTGCTCTGGATGCAAAACTGCGTGCAAATCTTTTGATGGATTTGGATCGTCTGCACGATCAGATTGGAATTACCTTCATTTACGTTACACACGACCAGGCAGAAGCACTTTCTGTATCTGACCGCATTGCCGTAATGAACCACGGACACGTTCTGCAGATTGGTGCTCCATATGAGATTTACGAGAGCCCTGCAACTCAGTTTGTTGCTCAGTTTATTGGAGAAACAAACCTCTTTGACGCAGAAGTTGTAGACTGTGTTCCACACAAGGACGCAAAGGGTCAGGATGATTATATGACAACCCTTAGCGTACCAGAACTTGGAAAGCAGGCTCCACTTGCAACAGATACTGCCGCAGAAACAGCCCTGGACCGCTACATGCAGGTTACAGACTACGAACATACAGACAAAGGACAAAAGGTAGCCTTTACAATCCGTCCTGAAAAGATTCGCATTACTCTTGAGCCGCCTGACACAAAAGGCCGCACAGACATTAATGTGTTCAGTGGAATTGTAGAAGAACCTATTTACTCTGGCTTCCAGTCTAAGTTCTATGTAAAACTTGATACTGGAAAAATCATTAAGATTTTTAAACAGCACACAGATTACATGGACGATGGCCCAGTAATCCAGTGGAAAGATAAGGTTTACGTTTCCTGGTCTGCAGAAGACGCTTATATTGTAGAAGACATTGAGAAGTAGGCGGATGAAAAACAAGGTTGCTATCACAAAAGAACGCAAACAGGCCTCTGTAGGTGCTGCTTACGGCTGGCCAATGGGCGTTTGGTTTACATTTTTCTTTGTTGTTCCTATTCTGATTATCCTCTGCTATTCTTTTATGAAAAAAGATATGCACGGTGGAGTTCAGAAGGTATTCTCTTTAGACGCATACAAGGCTATTTTTGCGCGTGATGCAGATACAGGAAAATTTATATATCTTCCTATATTATGGCGAACCCTCTGGATGACACTTATTGCAACTGCAGTTTCTATTGTAATTGCAATTCCATGCGGATATGCCATTGCCCGCAGCAAAAGACAGACCTTCCTTTTGATTTTAGTAATCATTCCATTTCTTACAAACTCTCTTATCCGCATTTTTGCATGGCAGAGCATTTTGGGAGACGATGGACTTTTGAATCAGTTCTGTGGATTCTTTGAACGCCTGTGGAATGCAATAATCCGCAATAAAGATTTTGTTTTTAAGCCGCATAAATTTATGTATACAAAGGGCGCAGTTATTATTGTAAGTATTTACATGTACCTGCCCTACGCTATTCTTCCAATTTTTACAGCAGTAGACCGCTTTGACTTTTCTCTCTTGGAAGCAGCCCGCGACCTGGGAGCAACAAAAAGCCAGTCTATGTTCAAGATTCTTATTCCAGGAATTAAAAGTGGTATTGTCAGCTCTCTGATTTTTACTTTTATTCCGGTATTCGGAAACTACACCGTTCCACAGCTTGTGGGAAGTACAAAAAGCTACATGCTTGGTAACGTTATTATGGACCAGATTCAAAAGGCCCGTAACCTGCCGCTTGCTTCTGCATTCAGTGTGGTACTTACAATTATTACAATGGCAGCTATTTTGTTTATGCTTGCTTCTGATAAGCACGAACAAAAGCTTAAGAAGGTTTCTAATAAAGAAGATTCTGGCGTTCCGGAGGCTAAATAATGGAATTTTTACTTACAGTTATTCTTTCTATACTCCGCAGAAAGCCAAAGTCTGAAAACTACAGACACGCAAAACGCTACTGGAAAAAGCACGCACCGGTTTACTCTTTTTCCAGAACTATGATGATTGTAACACTGCTCTTTTTGTACATTCCGCTTTTTGTAATTATCATCTTTTCTTTTAATAAATCTGAGGGAGCTCATTTTACAGGCGTTTCTTTCCGCTGGTATGAAGAACTCTTTTTACATTCTGGCGACCTTTGGATGAGCCTTCTTTACAGTGCAATTGTTGCCGTTCTTTCTGCAATAATTGCAACAATTTTAGGAAGTCTTGCTGCCATTGGCATTAGCTGGTACAAGTTCTTTGGAAAAGGCTACATTCAGTCTGTAAGTTTCCTGCCGATGGTTCTGCCGGAAGTAATCATGGGTGTTTCGCTTTTGATTTTCCTTAGCGGAATCCATATGAATCTGGGACTTGGAACAATCATCATTGCTCATACAACCTTCTGTCTGCCTTTTGTTTATCTGATGGTAAGCTCTCGCGTAGACGAATTTGACTACTCTATTATAGAGGCCAGCCACGACCTGGGAGCAACAGAAAAACAGACACTTTTCCAGGTTATTATTCCGGCAATCAGCCCTGGTATTTTGAGCGGCTTTATGATGAGTATTACACTTTCCATAGAAGACTTTGTAATTACATCTCTTGTAAACGGAAACGTGGAAACTTTACCAATCTTCGTATATAATATGATTCGCCACGGAGTTAGCCCTGTAATTAATGCACTTTCATTTGTATTAATTATGATGATTGGACTGATTGCCGTACTGCTTCGCAAGGGACTTAAGTCTTTTGCGGCCGGACACTAGTGAAAAACGCGGATATTTCCGTGATAATTTTTTTAATTATTTAGAGGGAATGCTTTATGAGAAAAGTATCCAAAATTGTTTTAGCTTGCTGTACACTTCTTGCAGCTCTGGGACTTGTTTCCTGTGAAAAGAAACAGGTATTGAAACTTTACAGCTGGACCTATTACACACCAACAGATGTAGTAAAAGCATTTGAACAGGAATTTAACTGCAAGGTTGTTCTTACAGAATATGATTCCAACGAAACAATGTTCAATAAGCTGATTAATGGTGGCGCAAAAAGTTTTGATATTGTTGTTCCTTCTCAGGATTACGTTTCTATTCTTATGGCAAAAAACATGCTCCAGCCAATTGATCAGAGCAAGTTTACAAACAGAGACAAAATTAACCCTAAGATTATTGATAAAATCAGCTATGACCCAGATATGACTTATGCAGTTCCATACTACTTTGGTGCAGCTGGAATCAGCGTAAACAAGAAAAAGGTTCCAGGCGGAAACTATGACCGTTCATGGAACGTTTTTGCTGACTCACAGTTTAAGGGTCATGCTTCTATGATGGATGACTACCGTGAAGTAATTGGTGATGCTCTTATGTACAAGGGATACAGCGTTTGTACAAAAGACGATGCAGAACTTAAAGAAGCAACAGACATGATTAAAAATGACTGGCTTCCTAACATTGTAAAGTTTGATGCAGAAGGCTTTGGTAAAGACTTTGCCCGCGGAGACCTTTGGCTTTGTCAGGGTTATGCAGAAGTTATCTATGGTGAAGTTCCAGAAGAAGAATGGGATGAAACTATTGATTTCTGGATTCCGGAAGACGGTGGTCCTTCCTACCTTGACAGCATGTGTATTCTTAAGGATTCAAAGAATGTTGAACTTGCAACAGAATTCATTAACTTTATTCACAGACCAGAAAACTATGCTAAGTTCCTGGACTTCTTCCGCTTCCCTTGCTATGTAAACCTTGAAGCAGAAAAGTACATGACAACAACACCTATGTACCCTGCAAGTGTTATGGATAACTGCGAACTTAAAAATGATATTGGCGATTATCTTGAATACTACTACAACTTGTGGGAAAAAATTAGAATTCTGAACTAGTTTTACTTTCCAGAAAATCTATATTCTACATATCGAACGCGGCCAGCTTTGACCGCGTTTTTTATTTCTTTTTCTCTTGCAGAAAGTTCTGATTGTCCCGTTTTCACTTCAATCAAAAGAACTTCTTTTACCTTATCTGAATCTGATAGTCCCGGGAAGGCTACAAAATCTACAGGCTTACCAATAAAGCGTGCATCTGACGGATTACAGGGAAAGTCCGGCAAAAAAGGT
>JAEEGH010013168.1_pt1 | contig 18396 bp, 14 predicted proteins | sample 9134181 | NCBI WGS metagenome assembly JAEEGH01 (sample SAMN16246544, study PRJNA631951) | gut metagenome | biome: gut microbiome; feature: rumen; material: DP-attached | host: Bos | place: Iran: Karaj | collected 2018-10 | reverse complement strand
GCAGATCTTGATCAGCTTGAATACTGCGCAAAAAAAGCAAGACTTGAGGGAGATGTTATCTATCTCTTTTCCACAGCAGGCTTTGATGACTGGATCGTTGATGCGTCTCTAAAGCCAGGCAGTAAGCTTAGGCTGATAGGGATAGATGAGCTGACGAATGGCTAATAAATCTGTATATATTGCTGAGAAAAACAGCGTGGCACAGGCTTTTGCCGGTGCACTTAAAAAGAATTTTTCCAGGAAAGACGGTTACCTGGAGTCCGATGATGCTATTGTTACATGGTGTGTCGGACATCTGGTAACCATGAGCTATCCTGAGGTCTATGATGAGAAATTTGCACGGTGGTCTTTTGACACACTTCCGTTTATTCCGGAAAACTATAGATACGAAGTTATAAGGAATGTCTCAAAACAGTTCAATATAGTAAAAGGCTTACTTAACAGAAATGATGTGGATACGATTTATATATGCACCGACTCGGGAAGAGAGGGTGAATATATTTATCGTCTTGTTGACATGCAGGCAAATGTCAAGGGCAAGGTAAGAAAGCGTGTATGGATCGATTCCCAGACCGAAGAGGAGATACTAAGAGGAATCAGAGAGGCCAAGGATGACAGCGAGTATGATAACCTGGGAGCCTCTGCTTTTCTGCGCGCCAAGGAAGATTACCTTATGGGTATCAACTTCTCAAGAGCGCTGACACTGCGCTATGCGTATTCCATCAAGAATTATCTTGGACTTGATAAGTGTGTGATCAGCGTCGGCAGAGTTATGACCTGTGTTCTTGGTATCGTTGTAGACAGGGAGAGAGAGATCAGGAACTTTGTTAAGACTCCCTTCTACAGAGTGCTCGCAGGAGCGATGATAAATGGCAAGAAGTGCGATGCCGAGTGGAGAGTGACGCCGGATTCTCACTTTGACGGATCCCCTGAACTGTACAGCGAAAAGGGCTTTAAGGCAAAAGAGGGCGCAGAAAAGCTGATCAGGGAAGTTGGCACAAGGGATAGAAGCGCCACGGTTGAAAAATGCGAGACCAAGAAGGAGGTCAAGAATCCTCCGCTTTTATATAACCTTGCGGAGCTTCAGAACGACTGCTCAAGGCTTTTTAAGATAAATCCCGATGAGACCCTGGCCATTGCACAGGAGCTCTATGAGAAAAAGCTTACGACCTATCCCAGAACCGATGCCAGAGTTATGTCATCTGCCATCGCCAAGGTTATAGATCAGAACATAAAGGGTCTTACAGCCTATGAGCCATGCTCGGTATTTGCAAGGGCCATACTTCAGCATGAGTCATATAAGGGAATCGCCAAGACAAGATATGTAAATGACAAGGCAATCACCGACCACTACGCTATTATTCCAACCGGTCAGGGATTTTCTGCAATTTCGTCATTAAGTCCCACATCTGCCCTGGTTTATGAGATAATAGTAAGGAGATTTCTTGCTGTTTTTTATCCACCTGCAACTTATCAGAAAGTAGGACTGGAATTATCTCTGCCAAACCTTGATAATGAAGGCAAGAGAGAACACTTTTTTGCCAACTTCAAGATACTTACCGGAAAGGGCTATCTTCATGTAATGGACTACTCCTTCTCCAAGAAGAAGGACAATAAGGAGAGCGAAGAAGATGCGCCAAAGGATGGCGAAGAGGCAGAGCAGACTGTAACGGATGAAGAACTTTTTGAATACCTAAAGAAGATAAAAAAGGGCGATGAGCTCCCGGTAGAATCCTTTGAGATCAAGGAGGGAGAGACTTCTCCGCCCAAGAGATACAGCTCCGGAACCATTATCCTCACCATGGAAAATGCCGGACAGTTCATAGAAGATGAAGAGCTTCGTGCTCAGATAAAGGGTTCGGGAATCGGAACCAGTGCGACAAGAGCCGGCATCCTTACCAAGCTCTTTAATATAGGTTATCTGAACCTCAATAAAAAGACTCAGATCATAACTCCCACGCAGATGGGAGAGATGGTCTATGAGACTGTGCTCTGCTCAATGAAGCCCATGCTAAATCCGGCTCTTACTGCAAGCTGGGAGAAGGGACTTACGGGTGTTGCAGACGGCTCAATCTCTGAGGAAGAGTACCTTAATAAGCTCAACGATTTTGTAACAAAGCGCACCAATATGGTCAAGCAAAACGACTACAGAAATGCCTTAAGATCCAGGTTTGATTATGTGGCACCGTTTTATAAGACCACCAAGAAGGAAAAGAAGAATGGAAGAACGCAAAAGAAGTAAAAAGAGAAGACCGGTAATCCTTTTTCTACTTGCAATATGTATGATACTTACTTCCATTAGGTCTTCTGCCACAGCTTATGCTGCTGATGAGCAAAAGAAGGTTAAGGTCGGCTATTTCGAGAATGAGATATTCCAGGAAGGAGCCGGAGAAGGCCAGGTCAGAAAAGGATACGCCTACGAGTACTACCAGAAGATCGCTGAATATACAGGATGGGAGTATGAGTATGTCTATGGAAGCTTTTCCGATCTCTACAGAGAGCTTTTGGCCGGGGATATAGATCTTTTGGCAGGCCTTGCTTACACACCGGAGAGAGAGGGCGTTATAGGTTATCCCAGAAACTCCATGGGAAGAGAGACTTACAACCTTGTTAAGCATGCTTTTGATGATTCTATAAATAATCTTCCTGCAACTCTGTCGGGCAAGAAGATCGGCGTTCAGGAAAGTGCCATTGTTGCGACTCTTAATGAGTTTTTGGAATCTCACAACATACTGGCTGATGTTGTGACCTTTAAATCTGCGGGTGAGATGGTTGCAGCCTTTGATAATGAAGAGCTTGATGTTTACGTTGCTGAGAGCAACGGAACCTATAACAGAGAGAATGCAGAGCTTTTGTATGCTTTTGGAGCTACCGATTACTACCTGTGCGTAAGTATAAACAGGCAGGATCTGCTTAATGAACTCAATGAGGCTCAGGAACAGATCATGATCGAAGAGCCTAACTACATAAACGGTCTTAATATCAAGTATTATCCATCCAGCATCACCAGCAGGAGCTTTTCGGGTGCTGAAAAGAGGTGGCTTTCCGAGCATGACACCTTGAGAGTGGGTTATCTGAACAACTATCTTCCATATTCTGATACCGATAAAGAGGGAAATGTCACAGGTCTGGTAAAAGACCTTATACCTGAGATGCTAAGGGAACTTGGAATAAACAATCTTGCTGTCGAGTATATCGGTTATGACAGCTATGATGATATGATCACCGCTATCGGAGATCATCAGATTGAAACGGCATTCCCTGTTGGCGGAGGATTCTATTTCTCTGAGGAAAACAACATCTACCAGACCAATCCTGTTATAGCTTCAACCACAGCTATCGTTTATTCGGGAGAATACACAGAGTCCAAGCTCTCTACTTTTGCCCTTAACAAGAACAACAGCATGCAGTACTACTTTGTTAAGAGTAATTTCCCTAATGCGCAGGTTACATTCTATGACTCCATAGAAGAAGCTTTGGATGCGGTAATTGAGGGTAAGGCCGGATGCACAACCTTAAACGGTATGCGCGTCAACAATATCCTAAAAAACCGCAAGTACAGAGAGCTCTCGGTTAAGCAGCAGAGCAAAGTGGATGAGAGATGCTTTGGCGTTCATCTCGGACATGAGGGACTTTTAAAGCTTTTAAACAGGGGACTCAATGTAGTAGGAAACGACCAGATCCAGGATATAGCACTTAGATATTCCGGAGACCTCTACAAGTATGATCTGAAGGACTCAATACTTGATAACATGTGGTTTGCGGTTCTGATCGTTTTTGTGATCTCTTCAATAATTGTTGCTTCCCTTGTCAAAGAGGTAATCTCCAATAAGAGGAGAGCATCAGAGAGAGAAGCAGATGCAAAAGAGCTTCAGAAAAAGAATATCCAGCTTGGTATAGCTGTAAGAGAGGCAGAAGAAGCCAACAAGGCCAAGGATGATTTCCTCTCATCCATGTCACATGATATAAGAACTCCGATGAACTCGATTCTTAGCATGAATGAGATGATCCTAAGGGAGAGTAAGGATGAGAATATCCTTGAGTATTCAGGGCACATCTTATCCTCAGGAAAGACACTTCTTGGAATTATCAATGATATTCTTGACTTTACCAAGATTGAATCCGGCAAAATGGAAATCGTACCCATCGAGTACGAAATTTCTTCCGTGCTCAATGACCTGGTAAACATAGCCAAGTCCATGACGGAGGAAAAAGGTCTTTTGCTGGAGCTTAATATAGACAGTGGCCTTCCGAATTACCTAAGGGGTGATGAGATTAGGATCAAGCAGGCTGTCACAAACCTCATTACTAATGCGGTTAAGTACACTAAAGAGGGAAGTGTGACCATAGGCCTTGGCTATGCAAGAATGCCCGGCGATGACAAGAGTGTTCTTTTAAACTTCAGTGTAAAAGACACGGGAATAGGCATTAAGGAAGAGGAGATCAATAAGATCTTCGAAGCCTTTGAGAGACTTGATAAAAAGAAGAACCAGGGAGTAGAGGGAACAGGTCTTGGAATCACCATAACTCAGAGACTCCTTAATCTCATGGGTTCAACTCTTGAAGTTGAAAGTGTGTACGGTGAGGGCTCGTCATTTAGCTTTACCCTTAAGCAGGAAGTGCTTAAATGGGATGCTGTGGGAGACTTTGAAGCGGCCTTTAGAAAGTCGATCGTGGAGAGAAACAAGTTCAGGGATAAATTCACAGCGCCTGATGCTGATGTCCTGGTGGTTGATGATACACCGGTTAACCTGACGGTATTTAAGAACCTCTTAAAGCATACCAAACTTCGAATTGATGAGGCAATCAGTGCTGATGAATGCATAGAGAGAGCATCAAGGAAGAAGTATGACCTTATCTTCCTTGACCACATGATGCCTCATAAGGACGGCATCGAAGCTCTTAAGGAATTAAAGGCCATGAAGGACAATCCCAATATTGAGACACCAATCGTATGCCTTACAGCAAATGCGATTGCCGGAATGAGAGAGGTTTACATCTCTGCGGGATTTGACGATTATCTGGCTAAGCCCATAAATCCGTCAGCTTTGGAGGATATGATCATCAAGTACCTTCCAAATGACAAGATATGTCCTGCTGGCAAGGTGGGAAATGTACCTCAGAAGGCGGATGAGATACCCATGGCGCTTTATGAGCTGGAGGGGCTTAACGTATTTATAGGAATCAAGCACTGCGGAGATAAGTCCTCATATCTTGAGACCCTTCGCACCTACAAGAATTCAGCACCTCAGACCATTGCTGATATAGAGAATTACTGGGAAAAGAGAGATATCTTAAACCTCACGACCATGATCCACGGCATAAAGAGTTCCTCAAGAGTTATCGGTGCCTCTGAGCTGGCTGATCTTGCAGAGAAGCTCGAGAAGGCCGGAAGGGTCGGTGATGAGGAGACTTTGTTTGACGGCCTTGGTGACCTTATGCTGCTCTACAGAGATCTCACAAACAGGCTCGTCGTTCCCGATGAGAAACCTGTTAGTGATGACGGAAGACAGTTCCTTGACAGAAACGAACTTAAGAACATCTATGTGAGCCTTAGGTCTCACCTGGATAACGGTCATTATAAAGAAGTTGAGAACATCGGAGAGCTTTTGAAAAACTCCGCCGTTCCCGAAGACGAGAGAGATAGGGTAGAGAATATTATTGAGGTTATTTCAGCCTACGACTACGACGATGTGTACAAATTCATCTGAGAGTAAAATAAATGTTAAATTTCTATCATATCTGTTGAAAAGTACCGCGAATTATGCAAAAATATGTATTGGCACGGCTTAAAAGTGTACAAAACGTGAGTGAGTAATGCAAATTACTTTACAATACGAAAGGAGATTTTCACATGATTTACTCAACAGAGGTAAAAAACATGTGCCCTGTAACACAAGGGGTACACCATGGCGCAGCTCCCATTCCGGAAGAGGCAAAGTGGGTTAAGTCAAAAGAAATAAAGGACATTTCAGGCTATACACATGGTATTGGCTGGTGTGCTCCACAGCAGGGTTGCTGCAAGCTTTCCTTAAATGTTAAGGATGGAATCATTCAGGAGGCTCTTGTTGAGACTATCGGATGTTCCGGAATGACACATTCAGCAGCTATGGCTTCTGAGATCCTTCCCGGACTTACAGTTCTCGAAGCTCTTAACACAGACCTTGTTTGTGATGCTATCAACACAGCTATGAGAGAGCTCTTCCTTCAGATCGTTTACGGAAGAACACAGTCTGCATTCTCTGAGGACGGACTTCAGATCGGTGCAGGTCTTGAGGATCTTGGTAAGGGTAACCGTTCAATGGTTGGTACAACTTACGGAACACTTGAGAAGGGACCTCGTTACCTCGAGCTTACAGACGGATATATCACAGATATCGCTCTTGATGAGAACGATGAGATTATCGGATACAAGTATGTTAACTTTGGTAAGATGATGGACTTCATCAAGGCCGGTGATGATGCTAACACAGCTCTTGAGAAGGCTAAGGGACAGTACGGACGTGTTGCTGATGCAGTAAGATGCATCGATCCCAGACATGAATAATAGGTAAGGAGGAATAATAATAATGGCTTTATTTGAATCATATGAAAGAAGAGAGCCCCAGATCCTGGCTTGCCTTAAGGAGTATGGGATTTCTTCCATCGAAGAATGTAAAGAGATTACAATGGCAGCTGGCATTGACGTGTACAGCCTCATCGAGGGCATTCAGCCTATCTGCTTTGAGAACGCAAAGTGGGCTTACACAGTAGGTGCAGCTATCGCAATCAAGAAGAACTGCCGCAAGGCTGCTGATGCAGCTGCAGCAATCGGTATCGGACTTCAGGCTTTCTGTATTCCCGGATCAGTTGCTGACCGCCGTAAGGTAGGTCTTGGACATGGTAACCTTGGTAAGATGCTTCTTGAAGAGGATACAGAGTGCTTCGCATTCCTTGCAGGTCACGAGTCATTCGCAGCTGCTGAGGGTGCTATCGGTATCGCAGAGAAGGCTAACAAGGTTCGTCAGAAACCTCTTAGAGTTATCCTTAACGGTCTTGGTAAGGATGCTGCTCAGATCATTTCTCGTATCAACGGTTTCACATATGTTGAGACAGAGTACGATTACTACACAGGTGAGGTTAAGGAAGTATTCAGAAAGTGCTACTCTAAGGATGCTAATTCACCTCGTGCTAAGGTTAACTGCTACGGCGCTAACGACGTACAGGAAGGTGTTGCTATCATGTGGAAGGAGAATGTTGACGTATCTATCACAGGTAACTCAACTAACCCTACAAGATTCCAGCACCCAGTTGCAGGTACATACAAAAAGGAGCGTGTTGAGGCTGGCAAGAAGTACTTCTCAGTTGCTTCAGGTGGCGGTACAGGACGTACACTTCACCCAGACAACATGGCTGCAGGCCCAGCTTCTTATGGTATGACAGATACTATGGGACGTATGCACTCAGATGCTCAGTTTGCTGGTTCTTCATCTGTTCCAGCTCACGTTGAGATGATGGGTCTTATCGGCGCTGGTAACAACCCTATGGTTGGTATGACAGTTTCAACTGCTGTATCAATCGAAGAGGCTGCTAAGGCTGGTAAGTTCTAATTATTTGAACAATAATAAAAGGTGTCATCTACGATGGCACCTTTTTTAGTGGGAAAATTCATATAATTATTTGAGCATGTCAGGATTGTTGTAGTAGAAGTCTTCTTTGAATTCCTGCTCATATTCGTTGGCAAATCTCATGGCTGCATGAAGATTTCCTTCTGTCATGTCAGTGTAGTAGCCGACTGTGAAGTATACCCACTCAGGATCATTGGCCTTGGCCTTAAGCTCTTTGATCTTGGCATCAAAACCGTCCTTAGAGCTGTTGGTTGAGATGATGGCAAATTCATCACCAGAGGATCTGAAGATGAAGTCATCTTTAAACACTTCACGAAGTATTCTTCCGGCATCGCTAAGAAGGTTATTACCTGCATCATGGCCCTGCTGTATATTGACTGTACGAAGTGTATTAAGATTACAGAATGCTACACTAAACGGAGCCTTACTGATTCTAAGTTCCATGGCAAGTTCATCAACCTTACTATTCATAGCATTTCTGTTCTGTACACCGGTTCTGATATCAAGAGAGCTAAGGGCTTTGAGCTTGTCTATGAAGATATGGTGAGCAACTTCTGATGCCAGGAAGAAAGATACCATTTCTATAGTGTCTTTTACTCTTGAAAGATGTACAACATCAAAGTTTGTTATATAGAGATAGCCAATGATCATATTCTGATGGATAAATGGTGCCAGCACAAGGCTTCTTACATCGTTATCTCTAAGAGTCTGAACCCATTCGGGGGCTTTGGACTCAATATCCTTCATATCCTGCTCATTACGGATTATGATACAGTCTGTCTCAGAAATCAGTTCTTCCCAGGATTCAACAACTTCATAAGGAATATCAGCGAATACATCATGAAGATTTTTGAGATTATTTCTAACGCTTTCACTGACAACCTCAAACTGGTAAAGATCTCTTGAAACAGTCATTATAGATGCGGCAAAAGAATCTGTGAACTCGCGGATGTCTTTAGTAACAGTAGCCATTGTGCCATAGAAATCATCATCCTTACGAAGATTGATGCATGTTCTGATAACAAAGCTGGCAATATCAGGAGAAATCATCGAATACTTGCCTGATTCCATTTCTTCGCTCAGGTTATACATGAATTGGCAGTAGCCAATTTTATCATCGCCGCCATTGTCCATGGGAATAATAATGTCTTCGGTCCAATATCCATAGAGTCTTGAGGTATCAATATAAGCATGATAATGCTCTTTGTTCCAGGCTGCTTTAAAGAGAATATCTTCAAATTTTGGATCCTTGGGAAGCTTGGCATCATAGGTCAGCCCCTCAACATCTTCGCCAGTCATGCTGAATTTACTGTTGGTTGCGGCCATACGAATCTCACCACAGGTGCCATCTTTCTTTTTCTCTACTGACATGATGGCGCAGGGCATATCGCAAAGATTTACTATACTCTTAAGAGTTGAATAATCGATACCTGACATTTCAGCCTCCAGTTTTTTATATAATAAATACGACATAACGATTATAATTCTACTATTATATAATAACACATTGTTGACTGAAAAACATTTACATGTGTTCTGTGAATTATTAAATAGTTATTAAAAATGCTGAAAATATCAGATTACATCGGGAAATATGTACTTCCTTGCCAGAGGATAATGAAGTATAATAATCCTAGTTGCATCGCAGCATTAAGAGAGGAGGTATGGGGATGACAAATGTTTCATATGCAGTATTCTGGCTGCTTCTGACTGTAGTTCTTGCGGTCATTGAGCTTTCCACTATGGGACTTATAACTATCTGGTTTGCCATCGGCGCAGCTGTGACTATTATAGTGTCACTTCTTGGTGGAAATATCTGGGTACAGCTTTTTACATTTGTGATAGTATCCACGGTTATTCTTTTAACTGTGCGGCCTATTGCAGCAGCGCACTTTAATAACCACATTAAGAAGACCAATATTGATGCTCTTGTCGGTAGGAAACTGATTGTCAAAGTGGAAATTGACAATATCAAGGGAACTGGCAAAGTTGATATGGATGGTTCTACATGGCTTGCAGCTTCCAGTATTGATGAGGTTGTAATTGAGGCTGGAGCAGAGGTTAGAGTGGTTCGCGTTCAGGGAGCAAAGCTTATTGTTGAAAGGGAGGTTTAAGTTATGTCTATTTATGTTTTACTAGCTCTTATTATTCTTGTTTTGATTTTATTTGCAGCAAATATTAAGATCGTGCCACAGGCTCACTCATATGTAGTAGAGAGACTTGGCGCATACAAGGAGACCTGGGATGTAGGTCTTCATATCAAGGTTCCATTTATCGACAGAGTGGCAAGACAGGTTGATCTCAAGGAACAGTATTGTGATTTCCCACCTCAGCCTGTTATCACACAGGATAACGTTACAATGCAGATCGACTCAATCGTATTCTTTAGAATTTCTGATCCTATGGCTTATGCTTATGGTGTTAGAAATCCTATCGGAGCTATTGAGAACCTTACAGCTACAACACTTCGTAACGTAATCGGTTCGCTTACTCTTGATGAGACACTTACATCACGTGATCAGATCAATGCACAGATGCAGGACGCACTTGATATTGCAACTGATCCTTGGGGAATCAAGATCACAAGAGTCGAGCTCAAGAACATCAATCCTCCAGAGCAGATCAGAGATGCCATGGAGAAGCAGATGAAGGCTGAGCGTGAGAAGAGAGAAAAAATCCTTTTCGCAGAAGGTGAGAAGCAGTCACAGATCACTGTTGCAGAAGGTGAGAAGCAGAGTAAGATTCTTCAGGCTGAAGCTGATAAGCAGGCTACAATCCTTAGAGCTGAAGCTGAGAGAGAAAAGAGAATCCGTGAGGCTGAAGGTCAGGCTGAAGCTATCAAGAGTATTCAGCAGGCTAATGCAGAGGGTATCAAGATGCTCAAGGATGCGGGAGCAGATGAGTCTGTTCTTACACTTAAGAGTCTCGAGGCATTTGAGAGGGCTGCAAACGGACAGGCAACCAAGATAATCGTTCCTTCAAATATCCAGAGCGTTGCTGGACTTGCGGGATCATTAAAAGAAATTGTAAAAGGATAATATGATTATTTTTTATTTTCTTGAAGGATGTTTGTTTCTATATTTTGTAAGCATATTATTTTCGGTCATTGTGACTTTTTTGGACTTTTTGGGTCCTAAGATAATTCAATATACGGTTGATTATTGTATTGCGGACACTGCCTTGGAAAAAGGCAGTGTTCCGTCATTTATGGAAACATTGGTCGAAAAGGTCGGAGGAAGAGAGTTTCTTAGGGAACATCTTGTATATGTAGCGGCTACGGTTGCAGCTATAGCGGTTGCTGCTGCAATCTGCAGATATCTTATGAAACTCATAAATTCTTTTGCTGCGGAGAAATTCGTCCGCAGGATGAGAGATAAGCTTTTTGAACATATTATGGAGCTGCCCTTGTCATGGCACATCGAGAATCACACCGGTGATATCATACAGCGTTGCACTTCGGATGTGGATACAATAAAGATGTTTATATCGGAGCAGCTTCATTCTCTGGTAAGGATACTTATCAGGATAGTGGTGGCGGTCTATTTTATGCTTGGAATAAATAAGACCATGACACTTATCTCTGCGACATTTATTCCTGTCATAGTTTTGTATTCATGCTTCTTTCACAATAAAATAAGAGCAGGTTTTGAGAAGGCAGACGCTGAAGAAGGAAGGCTTTCCGCAACTGCACAGGAGAATCTCACAGGAGTCAGAGTTGTAAGGGCTTTTGGAAGAGAGAAGTACGAGAGAGACCGATTTGAAAAAAGAAATTATGACTATACCAATCTCTGGATAAAACTCATAAATATTTTGGCGGCGTTCTGGGCTTCGAACGATCTGATCTCGGGACTTCAGGTGATGATGATCACGATTTTCGGCGCTGTATTCTGTGTAAGAAACTATATCACTGTCGGCGAGTATATTGCTTTTGTTGCCTATAATGCAATGCTTACATGGCCCGTAAGAGCCCTCGGAAGGATTATTTCCGAGATGAGTAAGGCAAGAGTTGCAATAGACCGTATCGGCTATATCATAAATTCTGAAGCTGAAAAAGATATTGAAAATGCGGTTGAACCTGATATGCGAGCGGATATAAGATTTGAGAACGTTTCATACAGATATGAGAATGGCTCGGATGAAGTTGTAAACAATATAAGCTTTACCATAAAAGCGGGATCGACAGTCGGGATACTTGGCGGAACGGGATCGGGAAAATCGACTCTTATGTATCTTTTGGACAGGCTCTACAAGCTTCCGAAGGAAAACGGAAGCATTTATATAGGAGATACGAATATAGCCGATATCAAGGCGAAGTATTTAAGGAAAAGTATAGGATTTGTACTTCAGGAGCCTTTTCTTTTCTCCGGAACTCTTTCTGAAAACATCGGAATAACCAAGAAAGATCCGGATATGAAGGAGATAAGGGAAGCTGCGAGGATAGCGGCGCTTGATGATACTATCCTTTCATTTAACAAAGGATATGACACTTATGTGGGAGAGCGCGGCGTTACGCTTTCGGGCGGACAGAAGCAGAGGACGGCGATAGCACAGATGCTTATGTCCAAGCCGCCTGTCATGATATTTGACGATTCACTGTCGGCGGTCGATACAGAGACTGATATCAAGATAAGAAAAGCACTGTCCGAGAACTCGGGTGATTCAACGGTAATAATAATTTCCCACAGGATAACGACGCTTATGCACGCCGACAACATCATCGTGCTTGATAAGGGCAATCTTGTTCAGATGGGAAGTCATGACAGCCTTGTAAGGCAAGAAGGAATGTACAAAAAAATCTACGACATACAGACGCAGGGAATATGAACAAAGAAAAAAATGTAAAGCTGCCGCTTTTTGGCATACCAAAACTATATCCGTATATAAAGCCGTATCTCAAAAAGATTTTGACAATGATCTTTTTGGGTGTGTTAAGTTCGCTTTTTGACTCAGCATATCCGATATTTAACAGGTATGCGATTGATAATTTTGTGGTAAAAAACACTTTGAAGGGGCTTCCTGCTTTCATAATCCTCTATGTGACCGTGCTTATTATCCAGGTTGTCGATAATTTTATCACCTGTGCTCTGTGCGGACAGGTTGAGATGTGCATGGACAGGGACCTTCGGAATGCTTCTTTTAACCATCTTCAGGAGCTCTCTTTTGACTATTTTAACAGGAACAATGTCGGATATATTCATGCGAGAGTTATGAGTGATACGGGTAAAATAGGTGTCATGGTCGCATGGAGAATGATGGACGTCATTTGGAACGGTTCTTATATACTGTGGGTATTTGTGATGATGGTCATATTAAATCCAAGGCTTGCTTCTTACGTGCTCATAATGGTACCGATCGCGGCGGTGATAGCCATATATTTCCAGAAGAGGCTTCTTGTTCTCAACAGAAAGATAAGGGAGATCAATTCGACCATAACCGGTAATTTCAATGAGGGAATCACAGGGGCTAAGGCTATAAAGTCGCTTGTTGTTGAAAAGAAGATCACGGATGATTTTGAAAAAGATACCGAGAAAATGAGAAGAGAATCGGTTCATTCCACGCATTACTCGGCACTTTTTTCGGCGCTTATAACGATGCTCTCGACGCTTTCGCTTGCGCTTATTCTCTGGAAGGGCGGAAAGCTTTCGACTGAAGGATTTATGCAGATCGGAACGCTTACGGTGTTTATTTCCTATGCACTCGGACTTCTTGAACCTGTGCAGAATGTAATTGTAACGATATCTGAGATGATTGCGGTGCAGGTAAATGTTGAGAGGCTCTTTAAGCTCCTTGAGACCGCGTCTGATGTCTACGATTCGAAGGAAGTAATAGAGAAGTACGGTGATACTTTTAATCCCAAGAAAGAGAACTGGGAACCTTTGATTGGCGATATAGAGTTTAAGGACGTATCTTTCCGATATCCCGACGGAGATGAATATGTTCTTGAGAATTTTAATCTCAAGGTGCCGAAGGGGACAAATGTCGCGATTGTCGGAGAAACAGGCGCGGGTAAGTCGACACTTGTAAATCTTGTCTGCAGATTTTTTAAACCGACCAAAGGCCGGATCCTTATTGACGGGCGCGACGCGGCGGAGAGATCGCTTTTGTGGCTTCACAGTAATCTCGGATATGTGCTTCAGACACCGCACTTGTTCTCGGGTTCTGTAAGAGAAAATCTAAGGTACGGCAAAGCTGATGCGACCGATGAAGAGATTATGGAGGCTTTAAGACTTGTTTCCGCCGAGGATATAGTCAAAAAGATGGAAAAAGGTCTTGATAGCGACGTGGGAGAGGACGGTGGAATGCTGTCGACGGGAGAAAAGCAGCTTCTTTCATTTGCAAGGGCTATACTTGCCGATCCCAAGATATTAATACTGGATGAGGCGACGTCTTCGATAGATACCGTAACAGAGAGGGCTATTCAGGATGCCATAGTTACGGTCACCAAGGGCAGAACCTCTTTTGTTATAGCACACAGGCTGTCAACTATCGTAGATGCTGATATAATATTGGTAGTAAGAGACGGTAAGATCACAGAAAGAGGTAAGCACAAAGAGCTGATGGCGCAAAAGGGGTATTATTACGATCTCTTTACAAGACAGTTTGATGAACGGAGTTTTAGTCTTATATGATGGATATTGCGGTTTTTGCCGATATACACGGCAATCATTCTGCACTGCAGGCTTGCATAGACTATGCTGTTGGGAGAGGAATAACGAATTTTCTGCTTTTGGGGGATTATGTATCGGATTGCCCGTACCCGCAGAAGACAATGGAGCTTGTTTATGTTCTGAAGCAGTATTTTAATACCTGCATAATACGCGGAAACAGAGAAGAGTATCTCTTAAATTACAGAAAAGCGGGAGGAGAAGGTTGGAAAGTAGGATCTTCGAGTGGGAGTCTTCTTTATACTTATCAGAATCTTACGGACAAGGATTTCAATTTTTTTGCTTCGCTTCCCAATTACGGTATATATGAAGTGCAGGGCATGCCTAAGTTTGAGTATTGTCACGGTTCGCCCGAGAATACAAGCGAAGTACTTATAAGGGAAAAGAGAAATACGAAGAGAACACTTGCCCATATGGATACATCGCTTCTTCTTCACGGACATGTGCATATTCAGGATACTTATGTATATCGCGGCAAGAAAGCTGTAGGGCCGGGAGCGATAGGTATTCCGTGGTTTCATGGCGGAAAGACTCAGTTTTGTATTCTTCACGGAAAAGGAAAAGTGTGGGAAGAGGAGCTTATTCAGATCGAATATGACAGAAAAGAGATATTAAAGGAATTTAAAGAGTCGGGACTTTGCAATACAGCACCTGCGTGGGCTGCACTTGCCATGCATACGATAAGAACGGGAGTAGATCTTAGTGAAACAGTTCTGCTCCGCGCCATGCGTCTGTGCGAGCAAGAGTGCGGAGCAGTTAAATGGCCGGATATTCCGGAAAAATACTGGGCTATAGCTCTCAGAGAGAACTACATCGATCTTGCGGGAAAAGAGATTCCTCACAAGAAATAAAAAGTTATGCGGTTGTATCAACCGATACCGAGGTGTTGGCGGCGGTTGTTTTACTGCCATCTTTTTCGTATTGCTTGAGTTGATTGTCAAGCCACGAGGATTTATATTTCTCGTATTTATCGGCTGAGATCTTGGTTGTATCTTTTGTACTTGATGTTGAAGCGGCCTTTTTGGTATCGGCTGTTTTTGCAGGATCGGAAACGGAAACGTTCGCGGTGCTTCCTGTTTCTTTGTATGCATCAAGTGCGGCGCGGTTGCCTACTTTTTTGACATATGATTTCATTAATGTGCCGTAGGAGCCGTTTTTTATGCTTGAATAATCTGAAATAAGATTACTCATATCAGATATGTAATTATATGAGCCGGAAAGACTATTGAAAATATTGGTACCCATAGCATTTCCCTCCTTGTATATGCACTTTTGAACAACAAAACATCCTTGTTTTGAAAGCGATATTTTCTTAACAGTATTATGTAATATAAGGACGGGGGAATCAATTCATTATTTCTAAAATATATAAAAAGTTTTTGCAAAGTGCGTTTTTATGCGATGTATTTTGCGTTGTCCGTATTAAATGAAGGAGCAGTTATTTTATGAAAAAATTTAAGATTTCTTTTAATTCACCTGTAGTTCTGGGATTTATATGCTTGTGCTTTTTGGCGCTTTTACTTTCTAATGTAACGGGAGGAGCTACAAACCAGTTGCTTTTTATGACGTATCATTCGTCTCTTGCAAGTCCGATGACATATATTCGTTTCTTTACGCATGTATTGGGACATAGCGGCTGGGAGCATTTTATAAGTAATGCAGCATATATTCTGCTTTTGGGACCTATGCTTGAGGAAAAATACGGTTCTGAAAGGATAATTGAGATAATCGTGATAACAGCACTTGTGACAGGCCTTGTGAATTATTTACTGTTTTGGAATGTGGCTCTGTGCGGCGCAAGTGGTGTGGTATTTGCATTTATTCTGCTTACATCATTTACAAATTTCAAGCAGGGCGAGATTCCGCTGACATTTATTCTTGTTGCGATAATATTCCTTGGGCAGCAGATTCATGACGGTATTTTTATAAGAGACGAGATCTCGAATCTTTCTCATATAATAGGCGGAATCATAGGAGCCATCGTGGGTTACAGGCTCAATAAAAAAGTGAAGGCATAGCACAAAATTAATTTAATAGGATTTTTTTTGCTTCATATTGATTAAAGTTAATTGTTGTGATAAGATGTCAGTGCTTTGTTTAGGAAGTATATGGATATGTATTGAACGGGCAAACATACAGTAATGTATGGGCGCAAAGTCGTAAATCTTTTATGGTATAAAGAGATGGTTTGACTGCAAAATAGCGGATGTAAAGGCTGTTTTTGCAGTCATTTTATTTTGGAAAAAAATCGTTGCTGATTCCTTTATTGAAGATTGATCCGCTATGATATGGTGCATTCTGATCCTTTAGAGACATAGTGACTAATTAACAGAAAGGGATTTATGAAAAAATGAAAAAGAGAGTAATGACATTGTTGATGGCATCAGTTATGATGTTCACACTTATGGGATGCGATGGAGTTGATGATATAAAGGATTTTGTTGATACAACAATTAACTCAGGTGATGAAACTTCGGCTGACGAGACTTCAGCTGAAGAGACTGTCGATGAGGGCGGTGCAGAGGAGTCTGCTTTGGTGGATGAGGCGAGTGCTTCATTCTCAGGAGACGATGCATCTTTTGAGTATAATGGAAAGACTATTTCATTTACTGACGATGTTCAGACAATAATTGACGGACTTGGAACTCCCGATTCAATGGAGGCAGATCATCCGGGATATATTTACACATTTGCTTCTGACGGAATCGTCTTCTTTACAGATGAGGTTGACATGGTTGAAATACCCGAACAGCTTACGATCGATATCGAGGATGTAAAGACAGCAAGAGGAATTGGCGTCGGAAGTACGATAGAAGAACTTAAAGCCGCTTACGGAAATCCTGATTCAGAGATTATGGAAGGAAGCCACATGTTGTCATATGAGTTTGACAACTGCAGCATTTCTTTTGCGGCCGATGAGAAGGTTATTTCACTTACATATTTTAAGAAAGTGTAAGATTGTTTTAGTATAATAGCGAAGCTTATAAACAGGACACTGAAGGCTCGAAGAGAATCCGACGGAGGAGGTGCCGGCAGATGAGAAAAATAAAGGCGTTTTTATTATCTTTTTTCCTAATAGCTGCCCTTACCGGATGCGTGAGATTTGATGCAACGATAAATGTCAAGCGCAACGGTAAGATGGATATAGCTATAAGCTATGCGGTACTTGATGTAACCAATCGTGAGGTTGGAGAGATACTGTCGGATGAACAGATAGAAGAATATAAAGATGACGGATGGGATGTAGAAGAGTTCAAAGACGGCGGCTATTCGGGATATATTATCAAGAAAAAAGATGTGCCTGTCAGTGAACTTGAGGATTCAAAAAAGAATAAAAAGACAGCCCTGTCCGATGAGCTGAAATCGCTTAAACTGACGAGAAAAGGCATGAAATATACGCTTGATTGGGATATCGCAGAAGAGGCAAAAGAGCTCAGCGCAGCATCGCAATACAGTGATTACGTAAAGATGAGCGGAGCACAGATGAAGGTTAAGATTAATCTTCCGTCAAAGGCAGTGGAGAACAATGCGACCCACGTTTCGGAGGATGGCAGATCATATGAATGGGATCTTCTTAATTTTGACGATCCTGATGGGATTCATCTTGAGTATAAGCTTATCGACACGAAAATGATGATCGAAGGTGTTGCTTCATTGGCTGTTTTGATAGCAGTAGTAACAGTCATAATTGTAATGCTCGGGAAAAAGAAGAAAGCAAAAGCTGAAAGTAATGAATGACACAGAGCGGTTTGAAGAGCGCGTGAAGCTCGGATAACTGCTCTTTTTCTATGCGAGTTTACATCAAATGACGCAAACGTGAGAAAAAAAGAGATTAGAAGAGTAATTGTGAGTATAAAGTAATAATAGTGTTATATTCGCGTTTGCACATACCAGGCGAAGACACTAATATATGTTCTTAGAGGTTAGCACTCAACCGAAAAGAGTGCTAACAATTAAAAATGATTATTCAATCCATTATATAAAGGAGGCATTTGTTATGAAATTACAACCACTTGCAGACAGAGTTGTATTAAAGCAGCTTGAAGCAGAAGAGACAACAAAATCAGGAATCGTACTTCCCGGAGCAGAGAAGGAGAAGCCTCAGCAGGCAGAAGTTATCGCTG
>JAEEGH010013165.1_pt1 | contig 18397 bp, 16 predicted proteins | sample 9134181 | NCBI WGS metagenome assembly JAEEGH01 (sample SAMN16246544, study PRJNA631951) | gut metagenome | biome: gut microbiome; feature: rumen; material: DP-attached | host: Bos | place: Iran: Karaj | collected 2018-10 | reverse complement strand
GACGGCAAGAAAGAATACACCTATCCCGCTGACATCCGGATTGCCGACGGCGCCAACACCACCTATATGATGGCCGGCAAGAACGGCATCTTCGACCTGATTCCCGACGAATACGAGGAGGTCATTCCCGAGACCGCAGAGGCCCAGATCCTCTACCTGGTGAACAGCTCCGAGGTTCGCAAATCGCAGGTCCAGAGCAACGATATGGAAGACTTCGTGGACATTATCGGTCAGATGACTTCCGACCCGCGGTCCAAGGTCAAAGGCACGCAAATCATCGCCTACGCATCGCCCGAAGGGGATGTCAAGCACAACAACCAGCTCTCCTCCGGCCGTGAAAAGTCCGCCAAGCAGGCTTTTGACAAGCTCACCAAGAAGGTCAACACGGGCGAAGTGAAGACCCGCAGTATCGGTGAGGACTGGGAAGGCTTCCGCGAACTGGTGGCCAACTCCAGCATCGAAGACCGCGACCTGATTCTCCGCGTGCTCTCGATGTACAGCGACCCGAACGTCCGCGAGCGCGAAATCCGCAACCTCTCATCCGTCTATAAATCGCTGGCCAACACCATTCTGCCGGAACTGCGCCGCGCGCGTTTCATCACCACGGTGGAATACACCAACTACTCCGAGGCCGAGCTCCGCGACCTGCTGGAGAACAACATCACCGAGCTCGACGAGGAGGCACTCCTCCGCGTGGCGACGCTGGTCAAGGGTGACGCCCGCTACGCCGCCTACGACCAGGCCATCAAGAAATACAACAGCGACCGCGCCAAGTACAATGCGGCCTGCATCAGCCTCAAGAGCCAGGACGTCGCCCGCGCCGAGGGTTATCTCGCAAAGATCAGCGACAAGAATACCCCCCGGGTGCAGAACCTGCTCGGCGTGGTGGCCCTGCGCAAGGATAACCTCGAGGAGGCCGCACGCTGCTTTGCCGCTGCCGGCGACGAGGGCAAGTACAACCAGGGTATCCTGAACATCTGGAAGGGCGATTACAAGAACGCCGCCAAGTTGCTCAAGGGACAGGGCGGCACGAGCGAAGCCCTCGCCCAGATCCTGACCGGCGATCTCGACGGCGCCTGGAAGACGCTGGAGAGCCACGACTGCACCAAGACAAACTACCTGCGCGCAGTCATTTCGGCACGCAAGGGCCAGAACGACAAGGTGAAAGACTACGTCAAGACCGCTTCCGCCGATGCCCGCCTGGCTGCCCGCGCCGCTACCGATGTGGAGTTTGCCAAAGTAAAATAAGGACTACGGTCCGACGGAGAACATCCGTATGAAAAAATGGTTTCTGATTCTCGCCCTGGCGACGGTGTCGGTGGCTGCCCACGCGCAGTTCGTCAGCACCGTTCCCGAGGGCGCGCTCAAGCGCAAGGGCGGTCTCATGCAGACGCTCGACAAGGAAAACAAGGTGAAACTGTCGCCCGAACAGGTGGCCTACATCCTTTCCGACATTGACGGGGTGGACTACAACGAAGAGTGGCAGGCGCTCGACAAGAAGCGGAAGACAGGCGTCGGCCTGATTGTGGGCGGTTCGATTGCAGCCGGTACCGGAGCGGTGATGCTGCTGGGAACGACCATCGTCCACGTGCTGGTGCTGATTCTGGGCGCCCCCATTACCGCCATCGCCGACGATAGCGGAGAGGCCACCGAGAAGATGGAGGAGGACCTCCGGAAGCAGTTTGCGCCGTGGTATATCGGCTCGGGCATCGTCACGGGCGCCGGCATTGCCTGCGCCGTGGCCGGCATCCCCACAACCGTATCCAACTGCAAGAAGATGAATGCGATTGTGAATCGATACAACGAGACCCACGCCCCCGAAGCCTCCCTCCCGGAGGTGACCCTCAACTTCGGCCGCACCCCCAACGGAGTGGGCTTTATCCTTAACTTTTAGCTGTTTCCGATGAAACTCCTGGCGCTTCTCCTCGCTTTGTTCCTGACGGTTCAGCCGGAAGATGCGCCACCGGTAAACTATTCCCAGACCCAGGAGGTTTGCTGCGAGGATACCGACCTCGTAGAGGAAGAGGCCATATCGCCCGTAACGCCGAACGAATGGCCGACCACATGATGAATATCGCCAAGTCCATCCTTCAGGCTGGCAATCACCGATAAAGAATCCCTCTCGGGGCAGCTTTCACAAAAATCGGGGAGTTCTTGCGCAAACCAAAAACTTGCCTTACCTTTGCACCCTCAACCCGGTGAGTTGTCCGAGTGGTTGAAGGAGCCTGCCTCGAAAACAGGTGTGCGGGTGACCGTACCGGGGGTTCGAATCCCTCACTCACCGCAACCAGCGTCTGCTTTCCGCAGACGCTTTTTTTGTGCGCTGAGTGAGGGATTCATGCTCCCCTTGCGTTACCCTCACCCCAAACCCCTCTCCTCGGGAGAGGGGCTTTGTCGCTTCGCTCCGAAAAGGCCCCTCCGGCGAGGAGCCAGGGACCTGAGGCCCTTGGGCCGAAAGCAGCGACCGCAGGGAGCTAATGCGCAGGGCCTCCGGCCCGAGCACAATCCCTATCCCTCTGGAGGATATATTCTTCACAATCAATGAGTTACAATAAGTCGCCCAGTCCGGAACAGGGTGGGCGAATTTTAGCAACCCGCTGCAAATCAGAGGCTTATCTTCCAGCATAGATCGAAATTCACGGTCCTTGCGTGTATTGGGATTTGTCATTAATAATGTGTACTTTTGCGGAAGTTAGAGAAAGACCCGCAAAACCCTTCATGATCGAGCTCAGAGGCATCTACAAGACCTATTACGGCGCATCCCCATTACAGGTTCTCAAAGGGATTGACCTGACCGTGAGCGAGGGGGAGCTGGTCAGTATCATGGGGGCGTCCGGATCGGGGAAAAGCACCTTGCTGAACATCATCGGCATCCTGGACAACTATGACGAAGGCGAGTACCGGCTGGCCGGAAGGCTCATCAAAAACATCTCCGAAGACGATGCCTGCAAGCTGCGGAACGAACTGATCGGTTTCGTCTTCCAGTCGTTCAATCTCATCGGATTCAAGAACGCCATGGAGAATGTGGCCCTTCCGCTCTACTACAGAGGAGTCAAACGCGAAGAGCGCAATGAGATTGCGATGCAGTACCTTGAGAAGGTCGGGCTCCGGGAGCACTGGAATCACCTTCCCAGCCAGATGTCCGGCGGTCAGTGCCAGCGGGTTGCGATTGCCCGGGCACTCATCGCCCATCCCAAGATCATCCTGGCCGACGAGCCTACCGGCGCTCTCGATTCCAAGACCACCCAGGAAGTGATGAACCTGCTCCTCCAGCTCAACCGCGAGCAAGGGCAGACCATCGTCATCGTGACCCACGAGCAGGACATCGCCAACCAGACCGACCGCAGGATTTTCATCAAGGACGGCGTCATCTACAAAGACGAAACGGGAAAGTAATGCGCGACCTCTTCTCCGAAATACTGGCATCGATCCGGCACAACAGGTCCAGGTTCCTGCTGACGGGACTCTCCACTGCGTGGGGTATCTTCCTGCTCATCGTGCTGCTCGGAACGGGTAACGGCATTCTCAACGGGATCTCCAATGCCTGGCTCAACGAAGACGACAACGTTGTGACCATCGAGCCGTCCACCACGATGCTTCCTTTCGAGGGACTCCCCACCGGCCGGAGCATCAACATCTGCGAGGAAGACGGCCGGCTGCTGCAGGAAGCCTTCCCCGACCATATCGTCGGCTTCGTGCCCGAGCTGGACCGCGACATCGTGGTGAGCTACCGGAACAAATACTCCGAAACCGACCTGGCGGGATTCTACCCCGGATACCGCGCCATCCGCAACAATGTCCTCCTCTCCGGCCGGGACATCAACGAGCGGGACATTGCCGAGCGACGCAAGGTCTGCCTGGTATCCACCAACCTCTGCAAAAGGCTGTTTCCGGCAGACGAACCGCGGGAGATCATCGGCCGCACGGTATCGGTCAACGACATCGCCTTCAACGTGGTGGGCGTGTACAAGCCGGCCAAGTCCTACAACGTTTCGAAAACGCTGGTCGCGCCTTTCACGACGGTCAAGTCGCTCTTTTTCGAAAACGACGACATCTCCAAGCTCTCCATTACCGTGGAAGGCCTCGACACGGAGGCCGAAAACCGCGGTTTCGTGGAAAAGCTGCGCACCTGCCTGGCATCCGTCAAGCAGTTCTCCCCCGAGGACAAGAAGGCGGTCACGATCACCAACACCTACGATCTGGCCCTGTACATCGGCAGCCTGTTCAAGACCATCAACCTGTTCCTTTGGATCGTCGGCCTTTCCACACTGGTGGCCGGCATCGTCGGTGTCTCCAACATCATGCTGATCACCGTCCGGGAAAGGACCCGCGAACTGGCCGTCAGAAAAGCGGTGGGCGCATCGCGGCGTTCCATCATCTCGCTCGTCCTGACCGAGTCGGTCATCGTCACCGTGTTCTTCGGGTATGTCGGGATGGTGCTGGGCATCGGCGTCATCAAACTGGCCGACCGCATCGTCACGGCGGCGACGGACCCCCTGAAGACCGGGGTCGGCAGCAGTGTATTCCTCAACCCGAGCGTCGATCTGAGCATCGTCCTCGGTGCGACTTTGATTATGGTCATTGCGGGGCTCCTGGCCGGTTATCTGCCGGCCAAGAGAGCCGTCAGCATTAAACTGGTGGAGGCCCTGGCGGCCAATGAATAGGCGATGAATCTGCTGGACAAGGATATGTGGCAGGAAGTGCTTGTGACCGTCAAGGGGCAGAAGCTGCGCAGCATTCTCACGATGTTCGGCGTTTTCTGGGGCATCTTCATGCTGGTGGTGCTTATCGGCTGCGGCTTCGGCATGAAAAAGGGCCTGATCGGCAGCCTCATGAATCTATCTTCCAACAGCATCGTCTACACCCCCACGACGACTTCCATGGCATACAGCGGATTCAACGCCGACCGTCCGTGGTACATCCAGGAAAAAGACATCCGGGACATCCGGGAAAAGATGGGCCGCCGCCTGCGGTACGTGACGATGGCCAACCTCGACGGATTCCGGCAGATCGGTTCCCGGACCCACAGCGGCTACTACCAGACCGCCGGCGTGACTCCCACCTACTATATCGACATCCCCCAGAAGGTGATCTACGGCCGTTTCATCAATGACACCGACATCGACGAACACCGCAAAGTCTGCCTGGTCGGTGAACGGGTCGTCGCGGAGTTGTTCGACCACGACAATCCCGTGGGAGAGGACCTGACCGTCGACGGCAATGTGTACAAGATCGTCGGCGTAATCACACACACCAATGAGAACATTTCGGTGGGGTTCTTCTCGCAGGACTGCGTGCTTCTGCCCTTCACCACGGAACAGGATGCCTTCGACCACAAGGACCGGGCGGGCATGATCTCGGTCGGCCTGTATGGCAAATACGACATCGAGACGGCGAACGCCGAGATATCCTCCTTGCTCAAGCGGAACCACCACATCCACCCCGATGACAATGCCGCCATGGAGGTCATTTCCATGGTCGATGCGGTCTCGGTGTACGAAAGTACGATGAAAGGCGTTGAAATTCTGATCCTGATCGTAGGTCTCGGCACTTTGCTTGCAGGACTGATCGGCATCTCCAACATCATGCTTGTAACCATCAAGGAAAGGACGAAGGAAATCGGCATCCGCCGGGCGCTCGGCGCCAGGCCGCGCGTGATCATTACGCAGATCATGCTGGAAGCCCTCACCCTGACCGTCGTGGCCGGCGTTGCAGGCATCATTGCGGGTACCTGGGTGCTGATTCTGTTGAACAACCTGCTGGGAGGAGGCACGGACGCGCTGATATCCCGGCCGATGATTCCGCCGGCCTATGCATTCGGATCGCTGCTCATCCTGGTGTGCGGCGGATTGGCTTCGGGCTATGTGCCTGCCCGAAAAGCCCTTAAAATCAAGGCCATTGAGGCACTTAGAGACGACAAGTAATTATGAAGAAAGTTTTCAAATCCGTATTGTGGGCGCTGGTTGCCGCATTTGTCATCCTGACCTTCTATTTCCTATGGCGTCAGTCAAGGCCCGCTGCGGAGACATACGAGTTGCTGGAACCGATGGAACGAACCATCTGCCAGAGTTCCATTGCCACGGGGCAGATCCAGCCCCGCCGCGTGGTGAACGTAAAGCCCAGGATTACCGGCATCCTGACCCAGATCAACGTGAAGGTCGGGCAGGAAGTCAAGACCGGCGACGTCATCGCGAAGGTGAGCGTCATTCCGGACATGGGATCGTACAACGAGGCGCTGAGCGCCGTAGAGGCGTCGAAACTCCGGCTGGAAGAGGCACAGCGGGACTACGCCCGCACGGAAGCCCTGTTCCAGGGGGATGTCGTCTCCCGCGAGGAGTTTGAAAAAGTGGAGCACCGCCTGTCGCTCGCCAAGACGGAAGCCGACAAGGCCCAGTCCGCGCTCGACATCATCCTCTACGGAAGCTCGCAGCGCAGCGGATCCGTCAACACCACCATCGTCAAGGCCACGATGAGCGGGAAGGTCATCGACCTCCCGCTCAAGCAGGGTGCTTCCGTGGTAAGCACGAGCCCCTACAGCGAAGGCACGACCATCGCCACCATTGCGGACGTATCCGATATGATCTTCGACGGCAAGATCGACGAGACCGAGATCGACCGGCTCAGCGTCGGCATTCCCGCCCGAATCACGGTCGGTTCGAGCCTCGACCGCCACATCACCGGCACGCTGGAAGAAATCTCTTCGATGGGCGTCAAGGAGAGCGGCACCGTGATGTTCAGCCTGAAAGCTTCGGTCGACAGCGACGACGGCACCACGGAGTTGCGGGCCGGATACAGCGCCAACGCCGAATTCATCACCGCGCAGGCAGACAACGTCATTTCCATCGAGGAGACCGCCGTTTCGTTCGAAGACGGCGGGACCTACGTCTACAAGCTTGTCTCTTCCGACAGGAAGGCCCAGAAATTCGAGCGGATCCCCGTCAAGACCGGACTTAGCGACGGCATCTACATCGAGATCAAAGAGGGCGTGACAAAGGATATGAAACTCCGGGGAAACAAATTGAACTGATCGGCCGATGAGACGTTTATTCCTTACCCTGGCGTTGCTCTCGCTGCCGTTCCTGTCGTTCGGCCAGGCGTGGACCATCGACGATTGTGTGGAGTATGCCCTCGTCCACAATCCCGAGATCCTTCACCGCCAGTTCCAGTATGAAACCCAGAAGGAAGTGCTCGGCGAGACCGCCGTCAGCCGCGTGCCCGTCATCGGCGTAGGCGTGCAGGAAACCCTGCACGCGGGCAACACCCTTCTGATGTACAGCGTAGACGAAAACCTCACCATGTCCCTGACCCAGCTGGCCGCGACTCTCGAGATGCCCCTCCTGTCCGGAGGCCGCATCCCGAACACCAAGAACGCGGAGCTCTACACCCTGAAGGCTTCGGCCGAAAACATCGCGGTTGCCAAAATGAACGTCCGCATCCGCGTGGCCGCCGCATACCTTCAGCTGCTCAGCGACCTGAGCCAGGAGCGGATCGCCCGGGAACAGGTCGGCCTCTGCCAGGCGCAGATTGCCCATGTGGAAAAGATGGTGGCCGAGGGCCGGCGGACGAACGCCGATCTGGCCGAATCCAAGTCAGCCCTGAGCGCAGCCGAACTCAGCGAAACTGCCGCCCGGGGCAAGGCCGTTGTGTCGCGGATCGAACTGGTCAACCTGATCGGTCTTGACGACGAGTCCGGCTTCGGAATCGTGGAACTGGAAGAAAAGGTCGAAGACACCGCGCCCGTCCCGGTCATCCCGCTGCTGGACGATCTCGAGCACCATCCTGCCATCCTGTCGGCGAAATACGGCATGACGAGCGCCGAGTACCGCGTCAAGGCGGCCCAAGGCGCCTATTATCCCCAGTTGTCGCTCTTTGCGAACTACAACAACTACTTCGTCCTGCCCATCGGATACCCGGACATCCATATCGGTTCCCACCCCGACAAGACCGGCTGGGGCGCCCTGGGCGTCAAACTCTCGGTTCCCATCCTCAACCTGACCACCAACCGGAAAGTTTCCAAGGCCAAGGTCGCGCTGGAAGATGCGCGGGTGACCCTCGACGAATCGCGCAAGGAGATATCCCGCCAGTTCCGCGAAGCGTACTACCGGACCCTGACCGCCCGGGATCGCTACACCTCCGCCGTCAAGGCCGAGTCTGCCGCGCAGGAGGCCTACGATTACCAGAAGAAGATGTACGACGTGGGGCGTTCCACCACCCTCGAGCTGAACCAGAGCCGGATGAAGTGGTTCTCGGCCGGCGAGGAGGTCGTCAGGGCGAAGTACGAGTATCTGTTGCGAAACCGGATACTCGGATATTACAGCAACTATGCAGAAGAATAGCGGCATGCACGTAGGTTTTTTCATAGACGCTTACTTTCCCGTCATCGACGGGGTCATCCGGGTGACGGATGCCTATGCCTCGAGGCTCGTCGGCAAATGCGACGTGACGGTATTCACGCCGCTGACCCGGGGCCTGGATCCCGGATATGACAGCCGCTTCCCTTATGAAGTCGTCCGGTGTAAGTCGGTGATGCGCGAAACCGACGACTATCCGCAGGGTTTCCCGATCTTCGACCCCGGATTCAAGGCCCGGGTGCGGGCTGCGAAGCTCGACCTCATCCACATCCATTCCGCATACCCGATGGGGCAGTTTGCCAAGTCCTTCGCCAGGAGACACCACATCCCGATGGTGGGCACGCTGCATTCGGATTTCCGGCCGGATGTGGTCTCCCTGCTGGGCAAAGGGCTGGGCGAACGGATCGTCCGGTTCATGATGACCGCTTACAACGCCTGCGACGAATGCTGGACCGTGAACGACGCAGTCGGCCGGATGTTTCAGAAGGACTACGGGCTGAAGCGGCCGTATCGCGTGATGCCCTATTCCACCGACCATACGCCGGTCGCCGACGTTGCCGCCGCCCGCAGCCAGGTCAATGCCCGATTCGGGCTGAAGGACGACGATTTCGTCCTGACCCACGTCGGCCGGCTGGACCTCCAGAAAAGGGAGGACTTCATCCTCCGGTCGCTGGCCGAGCTCAAGAAAAGCCTCGGCGACTTCAAGATGCTGTTCATCGGGGACGGTTACAAACGGGGCTTCCTGGAAGAGATGGCCCAAAGCCTCGGGTTGCGAGACAACGTCATTTTCGGCGGAATCCTCACGGACCCGGAAAGTCTGATGAATGTTTATGCCCGCACCGATCTGCTGCTGTTCCCGTCGAGTTCGGATACCTACGGGCTCGTAAAAATCGAGGCGGCCTGCCAGAACACCCCTACCCTTTTCTGCCGTGGCACCATGGCAGCCGACGGCATCCGGGACGGCGTGAACGGATTCATTGCCGAAGACGACGAACAGTCTTTTGCCGCTAGCATCCGCCGGCTCTCCGGCGAACGCCGGCGCATCGCGGAAGTCGGAGCGGGCGCCCGCCGCGATCTGTACCGCACCTGGGACGCCATCGCCGAAAGTGTCTATAAGAATTATCTCAGCGTCATAGAAAATCATAAATCGTAAAATCATGTTACAATTATTTATTCTGATTCTACTGCAAGCCATCCTGGTCGTCGGTTCGGAATGTTTCCTGAAGATCGGATTGTCCAAGATCGGCGATTTCGCCTGGACCTGGGCCTTCTTCAAGGAAGCGCTCTCCACCTGGCAACTGTATGTCGCCGGACTGACAGCCATCGCAGGCGTACTCGAATGGATGGCCGTACTCCGGCGTTACGACCTGTCTCTGGCCTATCCGTTGACCGCCATCAGTTTCATCATCAGTCTTTTTGCAGGCGCCCTGATTTTCCACGAGACGATTCCGGTCACCCGCTGGATCGGTGTCATTCTTGTCATGGTCGGCGTCTTTTTCATCTCCCGCTAACCGCTCCCCTATGGGAAAAAGAATCCTTGTCATCTCCCCCCACGCCGACGACGAAGTTCTCGGCTGCGGAGGCTACCTTGCATCCCAGCGTGACGAAGGGAGCGAAATCCACATTGCCTATGCCACCATCGGAATCAAGGGCGATCCCGATAAAGAGGCGGTCCGGGTGACCGAGGCCGCCCGGGTCTGCGAGAAACTCCACGCTTCGCACCAGGTCCTGATCGAAAACTGCGACGGCGAACTGGATATGATTCCGACGCGCTTTTTCGTCACGCAGTATGATGCCATCTTCGACAGTTTCAGGCCCGACGAGGTGTTCATCAATTACCCTTCCCTGCACCAGGACCACAAGAAGATCTACGATTCCGCCATGGCCGCCCTCCGCTACAGGCCGGGGTTCATGCCGCGTTTCGTCGCCCTCTTCGAGTATCCCTTCATCCTCAACCAGAACATCAACGTCAGCGGCGGCCTGTGGTATCACGACATCACCGACAGCCTGGACGAAAAAATCGAACTGTTCAAGATCTACCAAAGCCAGATCAAGCAGAGCCCCTCGCCGTTGAATCCGGAAGGCATCAGGCAGTTCGCCATGGTGCGCGGGACGGAGTGCTGCGTCAAATACGCCGAATTGTTCTATCTGCAAAAAATGATACGATGAAATACCTGGTATTCGAAGCCGGAGGCCGCGCAGGCCTTTCCGCAGAGCTGTTCTTCGTCAACCGCGTCTGCCGGGACAACGGCGACAGCCTCGTCCTGGCCGACATGGATCCGACGTACCGGCTGTGCCCCGCTCCCGCCGGGGTCAGGCGCGTCGGAGAGGATGAGGCGCTTGCGCTGATTGCGGCAGATCCTTCGGACTGCAGCGTTTTCCCCGCGGACGAACTGGCCCGGCAGGGCAAGCCGGCGGTCTTCGACCTGGCCGCCCGCGACCCCCGGGTCGCCGTGGACCACTGGTTCTACGACAAGCGCCGGATGAACGAGACGCTGGCTTCCGTCACCGACGGCTGCACGATCCGAATTCCCGAGACGTTCTCCCTGGACGACGTGTTCATGCGGCCCAACACGATGTCGGCAGGCAGCCACGGTGTCGGAAGACTCGCGAACACCTGCATCACCCGCCGCGTCGAAATTGCCCGCGAGTATGTGGTGGATGTCAACTGGACTGCCGGAGAGCCCGCCGTCTATGCCCGCGAAGTGAAGATCAAAAACGGATACGACAAGTACCTGCGTTTCCTGCCCCGGGATTCGAAGGTCAGCTCCGCCGTGGACGAATTCATCCACACGATCAAGACGGCCGTCCCGCTGCTTGTCACGGGGATTTTCCACATCCAGCTCATCGAGAACCCTGCTGGCGAGGTATTTTTCGTCGAGTATTCCAAGCGCATTTCCGGTACTTCCATCGTCAACCTGTTCCGCGGATACAATCCCTTCGATGCCTTTGCGGGCGTCCCGACCCCCGCGTACAAAGGGGATTTCGCCCGGGAAGACGTCTGGTACCGGTACGAGGATTTTGTCGCGAACCTGTATCAGGCCCGGTTATGAGAACATTCAATCTGATCCGTTACATCCTTTCCCTGGCTTTGCTGATCGGCTGTTTCTTCCTGCCGCCGGTGTGGAGCGTGCTGGCCATCCTGGTGCTGCTGGCCGTCAACAACTGCCTCGATGACACCGTATTCTATCAAGGCAGCAAGGCCATCGACGACGGCCGGTACGAAGGAGGTGTCGCCTGCCCGGTGAACGGCGTAGTCACCTGCCTCGAATACGATGTGCCGCTGATGGCCCACATCCGCAAATGCGACTACCTGGACAACGACCTTCTGCTCGAACTCGATAAGGAAGCGGAAGCCGACGGGGAAAAGACCTATGGCCACGTGACGATCTTCCTGAACAAGTTCAACTGCCATGCGGTGACCAACATCGGTTCGGAAATCGTCCGCGAGATCCACTACGACAAAGACGGCGAGCTGATCTCGATGGTGGAAGCCGGCGACATGACCACCCGGCTCGACGGACGCTTCCTCAACAATTCCTTTATCCGGACGGAATACGCGAACGGCGTGGTCTGCGTGTATACACTGGACAAATACGTTTCCAAGATGATCGCCTCCGACAAGCGCGCGCTGCTCGGCGTCGACTATTTCATCTGCCGCGGCAGCCAGTGCGACATCTATATCCCGCAGGGGATGGAATTCTGCGTCGCCGAAAACCAGATCCTCCGGAACCTGCAGACGATCGTCAGGGGTGAGAAGGTGGAAGCCGCCATCGATTACGCCGCCGAAGCCGGAGCGCTCATCGACCGGGACCCGTGTTCGCACACCGGGCACATCGTCCTGAGCAATCTCAAAAAGACCCTTTCCACCTACAGTTTCAGGAACCCGGTGATCCTCCTGATCCTGCTGGCCGCGATTTGTGTGGCCTCCCTCCCTTCCCTTGCCGCGATTCCCGGCAACCTTTTTGCCTTGATTGTCCTCGAGGTCGTTACCGGCCTCTTTGCGCTGGACCGCTTCTTCAAGAATCTGCTGTATGCGATCTTCAACCTGGCGGGATTCAAGCCGGGACTTGCCCGGTTCTACAAACGGGTACACTACAGATTATGACGTTCAAGCGACTCTTTTCGATCCTGATTCTGGGCACGGCCTGCTGTACGTTGCACGCGCAGGAGGGCTATTTCAACAGCACGGTCGGAAAGACGCTCGAATGGGTCATCCACGACGGCTCCGGCAGCCTTTTCGGCTATTGCAGCGAGAAACTCGTGAGCCTGAAAGGGGACCGGGATAACGCCAAGGTCAGTTATTCCTATATGTTCTACGACCAGGGCAGGAAGTCCTTGGTCGGCGACAAGCCGTTCGGATTCAACGTCACCCTGGAAAAAGGGGTGACCCGGGCTTATGTCAACAACGTATCCAAGGCCATCCTGTCGGGAGACTATATGCCGGCGGGCGACATCAGCAGCATCCCCGACGACATCGCGGTCGGCGACAAACTGAAGGACACGGAGATCAAGATCAAGATCCTTACCGTCTTCACGGCCACCAACCGCTATACCAACCGCCGCGTGACCGCAAGGGAGCGCATCGAGGTCCCCGCCGGCACGTTCGACTGCTTCCTGGTCGAAGACGACGAGTTCTTCACGGGCAGCGGACCGTTCCACACCCAGACCTGGGTCTCCCGGGGCGTCGGGATCGTGAAACAAATCATCTACAAAAAAGACGGGACCATCAACCAGGTTTTCGAATTGACCGACACATAACACAAAGTCGCCCCACCTAAGCAAGGCGGGGCGACTTTACGTTATACGTTGTCCTATTTGCGTTTGATCACTCTGCCGTTCTTGTCTTTGCGTCCGTCTTTGTCTTGTGCTCATTGGATAATGAGTATTTGTTGTTACCTTTGTTTATACGATTAAAATCATCATTATGAAACGCTTAGTTACTCTCCTTTTTTTGGCAGTGTGTTTTATTCCCATCGCCGGGGCACAGAATACCAATACGATGCCGAATACCGAAGAATTGCAAGAGATAAATGATAGTATTCTCGCAGAAGCTTATCAGCTTTACCTACACGAGAAAATTGCGTGGATTCTTGAGGATGAATTCTTTGGCAGCGACTCCAAAGCCAAGAGTAATTTTGGTGGTTGGGTACCTATTACTGAAGATGGCATTACTGTCAAGGGGGTCTTTTACAATAAAGAAAAAACCAAAGCCGTGTATGAAGCCACATTCAATCTCCAAACGGGAGAAACGTCATCAAAGGATTCTGTTCGTGACCTAACTGCTGATGAAAAAGACGAAATCAAAATACGTGAAACTATAACCAATGTGGTCCGTACTCTCGACAATCTCCCAGCGTGTCCCGAAGGATGCACATTCAATGTTGAGACCACAAGGATAGACGAGGACCTTTATCGGGTATACTTTATGCTCGGGACCTCTCAGCGTGGAATAATTCCATTTGGATGCGATTTTTCATACGACTGTGACTCCAAAGGTAATGTAAAGGAATTCCGCCGTTACCACAATTCATATATTCCAGCACCGCTCACAATGGATGGCAAACCCGTTCGAGAGCTTATTCATTCTCATACCTCGATTTGTCCCTATATTGCGCCAACAGATATTGCCCTTTTCCTCCTCTATGGGTACGAATCAACGGGACTAAAGGGATTCAAAGTTTATAGTTCTGCTCTTAAATGCTACTTTGTTTTCGACGCAGAGAATTATGAAATCAAAGTCGAGAGCCGCTAAGATACTTTACGAGTAGGGGCCTTCCCTGAAGTTATGATTATCCCCTTCCGGATAATGCACCTCGCATTCCGGAAGGGTTTTTCTTCGCTGATACCGTAGTTCCGGAGATAGGCGTACCCCACCCCGAGGGCAGGGCCTCCGGCCCGAGCACAATCCCTATCCCGCCGGAGGACAGTCAACAAGTTGCAACAAGTCGCCCCGCCCAACAAAGGGAGGGCGACTTTACATTATACGCTACCCGTCAGCCTGTTACCCTCCAAGCTACCACTACTTTTGCCACGACAGGACTGCAAGGGGCGCATTCGGTCCTGTGGCGGCAGCATTTTTAACGAAAACGACACTTTTGCCGCCGCGACAGGACTGCCCCACAACCCTGGAATCCTGTCGCGCCAGAAGTCTCAAGCCATTGGGTACGGACCGCTGGAGGACAACTGCCTGAAAATCGATAAGTTACAACAAGCCGCCCCACCCAACAAAGGGAGGGCGGCTTTACGTTATCCGCTATCCGTCAGCTAATTAGCCTTCAGGCAATTGCGAACCGACGGATTAAGGCTTGGACTTGTATTGATTATATTTCAACCTCACTGTTGAATGGGTCGGTAAAACGAGGAGTGCTGTTTTTATACTTGACAGGCCGGATAGTAGTACCGGTATAAGTATTAGAATTGCCAATGGTAGATGCCAAATTGACACTGATGGTTGATCTGCAATCAAATTCCAGGGGATACCACTTATCAATTGACGGGTTGTAACCAAAAACATAATCTCCCCCCCAATTCCTATGTGTACAAGGCAAGAAAATAAAACCGTCGGTCGTCGTGCTTTTGAATACCATACCGACCTGGCCGCGGACCATGTAAGTATCCGCTACGCAATTATCTATCAGCCATTGGCCATGGCTCCTTTCAGGGATTGTCACACTATTAAGATCAATCGTGGAAGGAGCGCCGGAAGAAGCCATGGAACCTAACGTATTGGGGTCGAAAAGGGGACCTTGCTCTTCAGGCTTTTCACACATCAGATTGCAAGTCGCCCATTTCACATCCCCGCCGAGGTCCACATACTGGTCGGGGCCGACCGGAATCCATTTCGATGAACCGTTGGCGGGCAGTTTAGCCGCAAAATGACCTGTCAGGGTGGCGACGTCGGTACAGTAGTCCTCGCGGCTGCCGTCCGAGACTTTCGTTTTGACGAAGTAATAGCGCCCTACGAAAGAAATTCCATTAACTCCTTCAGTTGCGTATTGGGTATCAGGTACCAGCTTCCCGCTGAAAAGGTATCCGCCTTGATAGGCGTATCCGGGCATGGCGGAAGAGGAATTCTTTTTTGATTCCGTCACAATGCCGTCATCACCGACAGAGGCAAGAGCGACGGGTATGACCGCATCAGACTGAAGCGTGTAGGCACCATCTACGGCATCCTCGTCCGGAACGAAGAACTGCACATAATCCTCGGGGTTCTCCATAATCATCTTTGCGCTCAGTGTAGAAACCGCACTGTCAATCGTATAGGCCGTACTCTCCGAAACAAGGTAATAACTGAAGTATGTCTGACCGAAAGTCCATCCGGACGCCCCATGGGAAGGAGTATCGTCGTTGCCGAAAGGGAGATAAACGGCTGTCAGAGTACCCCCGGAAGCGATGGACCCCGAACCGGATACCACGGGAACATTCCAGCCGGAAGTCCCGTACTCGAATGTCACATAGCCGGTGCTCAAGCCACTGAAGAAGACGAACACCTTGTCTCCGTACTCCCATCCAGACTTGACAGCCTTGGTATCCCCGGGAGAATTCACCGTAAAATTGAATGACAAGCTGGAGATATCAAAGAAATCCGGCTCATCGACCACCAATTCTTGCTCCGGGACACAAGAGAAAGCCACCGTAGCAAAGAGTAGTAAAAGAAATGCTTTTTTCATGAAGAAGTGGGAATTATTGAATTTATATTGTTCAGTCAACACAGACATGTTCGGCGTAAGGCTGTATAGAATATTCAAATTTAACGTTATTTTTCATTAAAAACAAAAAGAGCTGACAGACAATCAATAAATTGCGAGCGTAGTAGCTTGTACCCTCTACTTTTGCCACGATGGGACCGGTAGAGGCGCATTGGATCCTATGGCGGCAGAAGTCTCAAGCCATCAGGTTCGAACCGCTGGAGGATACTCGCCTAACAATCAACATGTTGTGATAAGTCGCCCCGCTTAGCCGGGGAAGGGAGACTTTGGATAATATACTGTCAATCAAAGACTTATCCTCCAGGGCGATACCGAGCGCTGCGGTTCTTGGCCGATTCTGGGGTTTTTCGTAAATTCGCAGTGAAATGAACCGCTTCTCTCTCTTTATTCTGATACTGCTGCTGGCTTTGTCCGCGTGTACGGGCAGGCAGTCGCTGGACAGCGTTTCGCTGGAAGTCCTTTCTTCGGAGTTTGTTTATGATTCGGCCGATTTCCCGTCGTGCCACGCCTCGACTTTGGTGGAGACGGAGGATGGCCTGCTGGCCGCCTGGTTCGGCGGGAGCTACGAGAGTCATCCGGATGTCTGCATCTATTGCGCCGCCTATGACGGCAGCCGATGGTCGGACCCGATACGGGCGGCCGACGGCGTCGTGTCGGATTCCCTGCGGTTTCCTTGCTGGAATCCTGTCCTTTTCCGGCTGCCCGGCGGGGAGATTGCGCTATACTATAAAGTCGGTCCGAACCCGCGGGAATGGTGGGGCGAGTACAAACTTTCGTCCGACGAAGGGAAGACCTGGGGGCCGAAAACCGCATTGCCGGAAGGAATCCTGGGGCCCATCAAGAACAAGCCGCTGGGCCTGCCGGACGGGACGGTTCTCTACCCTACCAGCGTCGAATACACGCCGGACTGCTGGCGGGTTTTCATCGAGCGGTCGAAAGGGGATCTGACCGGATGGGAGACCCTCGCCATCGACAACAGCGGCTTCAATGCCATCCAGCCCGCCCTGTTCTTCTACAAAGGCCGGCTGGAAATGCTCTGCCGCACCCAGGAAGGCGTCCTGGCGAAGGCTTCGTCCGACGACTTCGGCCAAACCTGGACCCCCCTGCAGGAGACAAACCTGCAGAACAACAACTCCGGCATCGACGGGCTGGTGCTGAAAGACGGCCTGCGGCTGCTGGTCTGCAATCCGATCCGGCAGGGGCGCAACAAACTGGCCGTTCTGGGCTCCTACGACGGCATCGAATGGACATCGCTGTGCACGCTGGAAGACCAGCCGGAAGGCGAATTCAGCTACCCGGCCATCATCCAGCGGGAAAATGGGACCGTCGACGTCAGCTATACGTACAACCGCCGGAAAATCAAGCACGTCAGCCTTTTGCCTCACATAAACTAATCGAAGATGAACCGATTCTTCCTCCTGCTCTCCTGCTGCCTCCTGATGGCCGTGCAGGGCCTGGCGGCTCCGCTTTTCCAGCCGGGAAGCGGTGTCGTCGCATTTACCGCTTACAAGCCTTTCGCCGACAGGCCGGTCAATATCTATTACCACTTCCCGGAGTCGGCCGATCCGGCCACGGCGCAGGTCCTGATGCTCATTCCCGGGGCAGGCCGGGATGCGAAGCCGCTGCTGGATGCGGTCCGGGAGAAACTCGACCAGGTGAATGTCATCGCTTTCTCCCTGGAGTTTCCGTCGGACACCTATCCGGTGCGGGAGTATCAGGAAGTGGGCATCCGCGACAAAGACGGACAGCTCAAGAAACCGGCCGACCGGACGGTGCAACTGCCTGACCGGATTTTCGAGTTCATCAAGTCGCATTCCGCCATCCGGGCCGCGCGGTATGACATGATCGGCCACTCGGCGGGCGGCCAGTTCATCCACCGGTTCCTTCTGTTCCACGACTCCCCGTATGTGGACCGGGCTGTCGTCGGGGCGCCGGGCTGGTTCACCTTCCCGGACCCGTCCCAGCCGTATCCTTACGGACTCAAGGATACGGACCGGGCCTCCGACGAAGTGATCGCCCGGTTCCTGGGCAAGAAGATGATCCTGCAGGTCGGCGCACTGGATACGGACCGCGGCGGCGTACTCCGCAAGACGCCCGAGGCCGATGCGCAGGGCATCAACCGGCTGGACCGGGCGCGGACTTTCTTCGCCTACCTGCGCAAGGAAGCTCAACGCCTGGCGGTCCCGTTCAGCTGGACCTACTGTGAAGTTCCGGGCGTCGGACACGATTCCGGGCAGATGGCGGTCTATGCGATGGAAACCCTCTATTGCCCGGGGGCGGGCAACAGCGTCCTCGATAACAGCCGGTCCCACACGTCTCTGGCAGCCACGGTCC
>JAEEGH010013163.1_pt1 | contig 18398 bp, 17 predicted proteins | sample 9134181 | NCBI WGS metagenome assembly JAEEGH01 (sample SAMN16246544, study PRJNA631951) | gut metagenome | biome: gut microbiome; feature: rumen; material: DP-attached | host: Bos | place: Iran: Karaj | collected 2018-10 | reverse complement strand
TTTTGCGCCCCTGCTTGGTCGCCCGCCCGGCGGTTCCCTTGTCGGAGCGCTAAAGCGCATCGTGTTTCGCCCCCTCATCGTTGCCACCCCTTCCCGCGATGGCCATACTGGTGCCTGCCTCTTCGGGGTCGCCGCCGCAAAGGCACGCCCGCCGCCGCTTCGGATTGAAACCGTGCGCGGACTCCTGTCGGGCGGGTCGGGCTCCCCGGCGCGAACGGGGCGCAGTCGTTCTCAACGCAGTCTTAGTTCTTGGGCGCAGTGTTCTCTTTTCTGCTGAGCGAACTGCGTGATTGGGCCGCAGGCGCTTTTCCCCCTTTCGGTTTTTCCCAACGCACTGGCCATGCCACCGTCACCCCCGACCAACCACCCCAGAATACGAACCAGGTCGCTCCGCTAACGCTTCGCTCTGGCCGACCACCATCAATCCCCACCAACCACCCTAATTTGAGAGTTCAGAAGAGTAGTCGCTTCGCTCCTGGTACCGCCACTTACCCCTCCAACCACCCTGTGTCGAAAGTTCGGAAAGGTGTCGCTCCGCTACCGCTTCGCTTTGTGCCGCCATCGTCCCCAACCACCACCCTAAAGTTCAGATCAGGTCGCTCCGCTAAAGCTCCGCTCCGGCGTCCACCATCAATCCCCACCTACCACCCTATTTTGAGCTTAGGCAGTTCAGTCGCTACGCTCCTGAGCACCTCCACGTCCCCAAGAATTTGAGGAACCTAATCCTTTATAGGGACTTTGAAAACTTCGTCTAGATTTATATCAAGTCAAATTGTGTTGACTACAAAAGGCTATTTATTACTTTTTTTAATTCTGCCACTATTTCACTTAGAATACTCGTGGCTTTATCATAAGAAAACCTATCAATGTCATATCTGGCTTGAAATTTCAGATTGTTTTTGGATATTGTGCAAAACAACATGTAGGCTGCTCCCATATTTACATTTGGACTAAGATATTCTCCTAAAGGTATCCCATGAACCTTTCTTAGATTGTTTTGTATCTTTTTGTTACTATTTCTTCGTATCTCTCCTAAAAAATCAACACAAAAATCAGGAACTGAATTTGTCGGATAACCTATTGTTGAATTAAAACCAATACCTTGATTGGGAATGACATCTAGAGCTGTCATAACAGAATGATAATTGTTGATTACTTCATTATCAACAAAACTCACTAATAAGGGAAAATTAGTAGGGAAAAAGCCAATCGTCCTGTCAAACACTAAAGGTGTTTTTGAGTCATCAAAAAAAGACACATTCCGTCCATGACGTATAACTTGAATACAAAAATCAGAATTTGAATTACACAATGAAATTACACGGCCAATTGCCGTAATAATAATACCTAGTTTCACATCTTTTCGACTGTTAAAGCTTTTCAAAAACAAATGCGTATAGTCTTCTCCCAACTCATTGCCAACAAAATCAAAAGCGGCATGATGTGTTCTGTTGTAACCAGAATGAGTTTTCAAATATGAGTAAACTCGCTCCCAATACTCTGATTCATGTTTACTGATTATCTTTTTGTAATTTTTCAATGCCGTACAATAAGATTGATACGAGCTCGTACAATAAGCAGTGACAATCTCATCCTTATCACAAATGCTTTGATAAGCTGAAAGAAAGTCTTCTTTCAAAATAGACTTTGAAATACTATCTGAAACCAAATGGTTACAATCAATTAAAAGGTAGTCCTTTTCATCACCATGAATAATAAGAGTCCGAAGCATGCAATCTTCCCCCTTTTTATTTTTTCTAAACAAGTCAATTGCTGAGAGGATGGTGGTGGCATTTTGATTTGAAACATGCGATTCTTCCAGATAGTACAAAACACCATCATTTGGAGGACAGACATATAAATGGTTTTCATGAATATGAGCGCGTAACATATCATGGTGTTCCACCAAATATTGGAGAGCTTTTTCAACATTCCTTCGCTGAATCGGAGTTGATGATTCAAATATTTCAGGGACAACAAAGTGCTGCAGGTCTTTCTTGCTGTTAAATGTCAATAGATTATTTAATGTCACAGTTCCAATAATGGGCCCAGAAAGAAATTTTGGGCAGGAAGTCTTCTCCAAATCACTAATAGACTCAGCCAAACTTCTAATATTTGGACTATCAAGTATCTGCTTCAGTTGTATGGATTTACCCTGCTCCCTTAATAACCCTACCATTTCAATAGCACTCAAAGAATCCCCGCCTAACGAGATAAAACTGTCAAAAACACTTATTTCATCTTGAAGAAGTAAAACATCCTTTACAACAGAAACCACCAATTTTTCTTTGTCAGACATTCCTTCTTTGTCAACAGCGATTGTATTAACTGGTAGTTCTAATAATTCTTTATCTATCTTACCACGATAATTAATAGGCATAGAAGGTATTTGGACACCATATTGAGGAACCATGTAATGGGGTAATTTCTCTTGTAAATGGCACCTTAACTTGTCAAAATAAATTGTTTTACACTTATCAATTGATGTGTAAAAAATGCAAAGATGGTCTTTCCCTTGTTTTCTTTTTATACACGCACATACTTGCTCAATCCCAGGGTAATCAGATGCACAACGTTCGACCTCTCCAAGTTCAATTCGATACCCTCTCAATTTTACCATGTCATCGACTCTACCAACATAAACGAATGATCCATCCGAAAGTTCTTGAACATAGTCCCCCGACTTAAAGGTGTTTTCTCCATTTATTACACAAAACCTGTCGTTATTATCATGTCTTGCACCAATATAACCATTACTCACACAAGTTCCCGAAATCCATAATTCTCCAACTTCTCCTCGATGAACCAAGTTACCATTCTTATCAACTACTCGGAAGCGTGCGTGTTTACATGTCTTACCGATATTTCGACTCATATATTTAGGTCCAATTATAGAATACGAGGCAGATATGCATTCTGTGCTTCCGTATCCACTTATAATTTTATACTCAGGAAGATTCTCCAATTTAGGCATTACTCCTCCAGCAAGAAATAAAAATTTAAGACTCTTATTGGTTATGCTTGAGCAGAATAAGTGGCCAACCTGAGTGGGCATACTCATAATTGTAATGTTATTTGACTCTAGATAACTATTGAGCATGCGTAGGTCACTCTTTAATTCTTCATTTGCAACATGGACACATGCCCCCACCATCAACGCCATAAAAATCTGTAATCCTAAAACGAACTCCATATCTGAGTAAAAAAGAAACTCATCTTGATTTGTCAATCCCCATAAAAGGCAATCGTATGAGTTACAACAGACTACTGCACCTTGCGTATGAAGCACACCTTTAGGGTCACCTGTCGAGCCTGAAGTATAAAATATACAAAATGGGGTGCTGGGTGATAGTTCATCTAAACACTTGTCAAATATACTAATATGCCGTGATTGAAATTCAGGATGAGACGTGTTGATATAAATAAAATCTTTAATATCGCTTGCGGCTTTGAACTTGCAATCTATCTTATTAGATATTATGTATTGTATTTGGGCATCTTGGCATATATATTGGAACCTCTCAAAAGGTGTATCTATTCCAATTGAAATGTATATCGCACCAATTTTTGCAATTGATAGAGGTAAAATCAAACAATCTTCCGAACGCTCTAGACATAAAGCAACTACATCACCTTTGCGAACGCCTTTTTTAAATAGATAATTAGCAATATTGTCTGTAACGATATCAAGTTCAGCATAAGAAAACACCTTCCCAGCAAACGATAATGCAGATCTTTGAGGATTATGTTGGGTTTGCCAAAGCAACATTTGGGGGATGGTTGTAACCACATATCCATTAGAGAAATCTATTTCTTTCATAAAAACGTCAAAGTTGGTTTAACGTATTATTTATAACGAGAGCTTCCATTCTTGATAGTTAACCGTAAAATCATTTATTCAATAATGCTTTACACTAACGATTTAGGTTATACTAATATGCATCGTGTTGATAATACCCAAATGCCTTTTTTACAAAATCATTGTACTCTGAACCTTCTCCATTTGCGATTTTTTTCACTATTTCATCATTAATCTTGATAATTCTCTTATCAATAAGAGTGGATTGTCGGCAACTATAGTCGATTAATTCTAAATCATCCTCGTATAAATATGAGATATTTATATTCAACCCTCCACAAATTGTTTTACTAAAACACTTTGGGCATCGACTGCTCCTGATAGTTTCCAGTCTTGTCAAAAATGCTTTATATGATTCTGTTTCAAAACAATCGCTGATTTTGTTAATGTCAGAAGGATTCCCTAGGCAATAATTAATATCATTGGGTCGCCCAAATGTGAATAATTGTCCATTAGGATGAAGGGTAATCTTTCTCCCGAACCATTCCTTTTTGTAAGGTCTTTCTCGTTTAAGAGTAGTGAACTCTTCCATAGTTGAATAGCTAATATTGCACTCCTTATCATAAAGCCAAATTTGATACATTTCTTCAAATTTTGAAGCCAATATTTCAGGTGACATAATAAGGTTTTTTGCATTTTTTGCAAAGCCTCTTTTTTCAATTGGTAGTGTTTTAAAATCCAAACGATTTTCTTTAAACCATTCATATATCTCTGGAAGATGCAGCACTGATTCTTTAGTAATTGTGCAGAAACACCTAATTCTACAACCTTTATCCCTTACATTGAATATTACCTCTTTGACTTTTTCAGTTTGCTGTCGAAGGATATCATTAAAAGGCCCATCAAACGAGATGTTAATTAGAACGTTGTTCAAATGAAGTAAATCAATAAAATCATTGGTTAGCAGAATGCCATTAGTCGTGAAATGGTTTTCAAAGATAGTTCCATATTGATCCTGTAATTCTTGTTGCCTTTTATAGAACTCAGAATAGAACTTCATTCCTACTAAAGTCGGCTCGCCTCCATGGAAAATCACTTTCACTTTCTGGTATTCCAAACAAGCTTTCTCCATCAAAACTATTGCTAAATTTACATCAAGCTTTTCTTTGTCACGAAATGTATCACCATTAAAACAATGCTTGCAACTAATGTTGCAATTCATTGTAGGCTTTATTGTCAAATCGATTTGTTCTTTCATAATAATCTAAATGAATAACGTATAATCAACAAAAATCATTTGGAAATCTTTGGGCATCGAATGTCCCCATATCCAAGTTTATGAAAAAAAGTATATGACATTCCTATACATCCACCATTACAATAATTGAGGTATTCACATTTGGAGCAAATAGAGTCTTGTGCAACAGAATAGTTTGAAAAATTCATCGTCAAAGAACTCTTTAAAATTGAGTATAATGAAGAGTGATTTAAATTCCCAAGGGGAAAATCAGTCAAACATGTACATGGATAGACGGTTAAATCAGGATATACATAGATTTTACAACTTCCGCTTCCACAATTTGAACAAATTTTGGATAGCTGTAAACCATCTAACGTAGATTGATTTTGTTTTATTAGTTCAAAGGGGAATAGCTTTCTTATTTTCATTCGAAATGGAACGTAATTCAGCATCTTATCCACAAACAAATTCCATTCATTTGAAGGAATTATAAGAGACTTGTCTGCATGGCCAAAAGGCATTTCAAAGGAAACACTCCAATACTTCATCGATTTCAGCTTTGATAGCTCATCAGCAAGAGCCTTCATGTTTTCAATGTTTTGTCTTCCCACAACTGTCGATATAGTGTATGGGATTCCTCGTTGTTCAAATTCGAACACGTTATCCATAGTGAGCTTATATGTGCCTTGGCCTCTTATTTTATTATGGTAATATTCCGTACCATCAATTGAAATCTGAACTAATACGTTTTCTCGATAGATATTTTTATCAAAAATTGTTTTGTTTGTCCCGTTGGTGCAAATTGACACAGACTTTGCATTTGAAGAAAAAAAATCAACTATTCTGGAATAGTCTCGGCATAATGTGGGTTCTCCTCCAGTTATTACAATTTGGTGACTGAATAGTTCATCTAAATTTTGTATTTTTCTAATTTCCTCTAGTGTCAATTCGATGTTATTCTTGTTGCCTCTAATGCACATAGAACAACGAAGGTTGCACTTTTCCGTTAACAACAAATAGATTTGCATAATAAATCCGATATATATTTAATAGAATAAAATCTAATACCATGAAAAAAAATTGCCAAACAATAAGCATGGTCGCGTTGTTGTTTGGCAAGTTTAATACAAAGGTTTAAATCATGGATTTTCAACCCAACACGAACCCTCTAATAAACTTAGGAGTTCACATTCTTTTCTATTCTCTTCTTGCATAATATGTGATTTTGATATAGGACTTCTAACGATACTTGTTTTTCTTGATTTTACTTTGTCAGGATGCCGAAGTCCCGTTTGGGCAAGCCTTTCAATTAGTCGCAAAAATATGTATTTTTGTTCTATTTAAAAAGCTTTTGACTCTTTTTTTTGAGGGTCCATACGTATGTAAGTATGTGTCAGCGAGTTGTAATGATTTAATTTCTTCCATGCTCTTATCCACTATGGGTGGTGCAAATTCCAAATCCATTCAAGTCTTCCTCAAATTGGCGCGCATCGGTGAAAAGCACGGCAGGCATTCCCGCGGCCTTGGCTCCGTCGATGTTGATTTTTTTGTCGTCTGTGAACAAGCATTCCTCCTTGACAAGCCCAAATTTCTCGCAAAGACGGTTGTAGATGGCCACGTCGGGTTTCACAAGATGTTCTTCACAGGAGATGAGCCTGTCGTCCATCATCTGGAGAATGCCGAATTTCTCTATGACAGAATATATTGAGCCATTCCAGTTGGTGAGTCCATAGAGGCGGTAGCCGTTAGCTTTGAGCCTAGTAAGCAGGTCGCGCATCCCCGGCATCTCGTTGGTCATCGCGTCAACCTGTCTGTCGTGGAACTCTTGCAACGGCTTTTCCCAATAGGGAAACTTTTCTCGGCACTCCCTTATAATGTCGATAAATGGCTCTAATCCCAATTCGCAACGCCGGGCGAACTCAATGTTGCAAAAGACTTTCTCAAATTCCAGACGTTCGCCGTCGTCATCAAATAGCGTCTTCATAAACGACGGAAAATCATAGCAAATCAGAACTTTGCCAAAGTCGAAAATGAGGTTTTTTATCATTTACAGAGCGGTAATAAGATTGACTTGCAAAAGTATGAAAAATTTCGTAACTCGTTGGCGGCTTAATGAGTTGTTCTTCAGGTACGGTGCCTAAAAAAGCCAAGCCCCTAAATAAACTACGCCCCTCTAACGCGGGTCTCCGTTTGCCGTTAAGGAACTTGCTTTTTTAGCCACCTCATTGATGACCTAAAGCGCAATCGTCTTTTCTTTCAGAGTGTAGAAAAGGAAACTCCCGCAAAAAAAATGCGAGAGTTTCCAGTAACAAAAATGAAAAAAATGATACTTAGATATCTAATGGGGAGGTATCATCTCAGCTCAAAGTGGCACTTGTCGACGAAGGTCTTCCAGTTGCCACCCCAGACGATTTCTGTGCCCTGGTCGTTGGCCACCTGTAGCATCAGGTCAGCCAGCTCCTCGAACCTGGACCAGTCAACAAGCTTCCTGTCCATGCTCAAAGGATAAAGATCAACGGCTTTGCCGGTCAGGTGCTTTGAGTTCATTGTCCGTGATTTCCCTTGCCGGACATATTCACGCTGTTTCTCCACGGTACGCAATCCCTCAGACACGTTGAAGGGGAAGGGGCAACGCGCGGCGCACTCTATAACGACAGCTTTCAGGCGTTCATCCACGCCTTCAAGACGCTCTTTCGATAATTCTGACAGTTCCATCTCGCACCTCCTTATCTATAGGCATCCCGCTCGTACTTGCTCATCCTTCGCCATTCCCACGGGGGAACGGCTTGGTCATCGCACCAGAGGCCAAGCCCGTTTCGCTTCGCCTCAGCTTCCAGCTGAGCGTAGCGGGGATTGCTGTCATGCTCTTTGTAATGCCAGGCAAGGCCCTCTTTCAGCAGCTCCTCAGCGATATCTGCGCCGTCCAAATAGGCCGTCGCAATCCATCGCCCGTACATGTCGCGCTGCTTCAGCTTCAGGCCTACGGCCTTCCCGCTGATGAGCCAGTGTAGGTGCAGTGTGGCAACATCGCCGTAATACTGCCCGCGCTCAGGTGCATCGATGCCGCTGATGCGGACCACAATCTTCGTCAGCTCATACGCCCAAGGATTAACCCCGGGGTTGTAGGCCTCCTTTGTGTTCACTGTCATTCTTCCCTCGAAGGTGTCGCCGTCGATGACTCGGCTCACCTTCAGGAATACTTTCACGCTGTCACTTCCTGACAGACATCCGGTCACATTCGCCGCTGCGCGGCTCGTGACCCCTTGGCAGCTGCATAGTAATAGCAGTGCCAACGAAAAGAAAAGTAGCTTTTTCATATCTCTATTGTTTTTTAGATTGCGCTGCAAAAATATACCACTTTTCCCGCACAAAAACAACCTTAGTACCGCAAGTTACGGAACGATAGGCACTTATCTCTATTTATTTCTATTTTCCTTATACTTTTGCCCTGCCGCCGCCAGAATAGGCAAATGAGCCGCAGAGGAAAAACAATATAAAGATTATGATCTGCTTCTCTACCCATGACGGCAGCGGCCTGCAATTAACCTATTTATTAACCCTTAAAATTCAATTATCATGGGTAAAATCAAGCAAGGAATCCTGGGTGGATTCAAAGGTAAAGTTGGAACCGTCATCGGCTCCAGCTGGAACGGCATCGCCTACATGCGTGGCCTTGCCCAATCTGTCAAGAACCCGAAGACCGCTGGCCAAACGACCCAACGCGGTTTCTTCAAGGAAGTCCTGGACATCGCTGGCCAACTCTCCAAAGAGCAGCTGGCCTTCCTGTTCCCGACGGCTCCCACCAAAATGACCCGTCACAACGCCCTCATCAAGCAGCTCACCGAGGTTGCTGCCGTCGATGGCGACGTGAAGAGCGTCGACCTGGGCAACATCAACTCTCTCGGCAACGCCTCGACTGGCGAGCTTCCCGATGTCGCCATCACCGCCGCAGGTGAAAACCTGACTATCTCTTGGGACGGCGACACGGCCGACCGTGCTGAGGCCGCCGACGAATACCCGACGGTATTCGTGGCTAACGTCACCAAGAAGAAGGTCTATCTGGTGAACTCCACCGCTGCCCTCGGCGCAACTGGTGAAGTGTCCTTCAACGTCGGTCTGGCCGCCTACGGCGAAGCCACCGACACCTTCAGCGGCTTCATGATGCTCACCGGCTCCAAGATTGCCCTCGTAGGCTTCGGCACGATGATCGTCACCAAGCGTCCTGCCAGACCCAAGAAGCGCAGCTAAGCCATCCTCGGTCATACGTGAAAAGCCGTCCCGTCGGGCGGCTTTTTTTGAAAACACTAAAACTAACGCGCAATGGGTAAAATCAAACAAGGCATCCTCGGAGGATTCAGGGGCAAGGTCGGCACCGTCGTCGGCTCCTACTGGAATGGCATCTTCTATATGAAGGCTCTCCCGCAGAACTATCGGAAGGGTAAGTCTGGCGGTCAGAAGATGCAGCAAGGCTATTTCAAGGAGCTTGTCACCCTTGCCATGTCGCTGTCCAACGAGGACCTGGAGTTCATCTATCCAAAGAAGCCCAAAGGCATGACTCGCAGAAATCTGCTCGTCAAGCAATTGGCTTCCTACGCGGCTGTCGTCGACAAGTCCAGGACCGTCGTCCTCGACAGCCTGACCACTCTCGGCAACGCCCCGACGACCGACCTTCCGGCGGTCTCGGTCGCTGCCAACCACACCGTCCTGCAAATCTCGTGGGACGACGTTACCTACTACCGCGACCAGCACCCCGACGACTATCCCGTCATCCTCGTGGCCAACATCACACAGCAGCAGTTGTTCCTTGTGGCCTCTCCTGTGATGATGAAGCCGTCCGGCAAACAATCCTTCGAAGTCGACCTCAAGCCCTACGGGCGCGAGCGCGACGAGTTCTCAGGATTCATGTTCGCCACTGGCCAGCGTGGTTCAAAGGTCGGATTTGGCACTATGGGGGTCACAAAACGCCCCCCATGGCCACCCAAAAAAACGAAAGGGTCTGGGGACGAAAAACAGCCCAATTCTGCTCCTGACCAAGTCCGTACCAAGTCCGTACCAAGTCCGCAAGCTAAAACCTAAATCGACAACCATTCAAAAACTTTAAAACTTATGGGAAAAATTAAACAAGGAATCCTCGGAGGATTCAAAGGTAAAGTCGGCACCGTCATTGGTGCCAGCTGGAACGGCATCGCCTACATGAAAGGCCTTCCACAATCGGTTAAGAACCCGAAGACTGAAGCTCAACAGGCGCAACGCGCCTTCTTCGCTGAAGTCCAGAATCTCGTCGGCCAGCTGTCCTACGAACAGCTGCTCTTCTTGTTCCCCAACTCGGCCAAGGGCATGTCCCGCAGAAACCTTCTGGTTAAGCAGTTGACCGCTGACCCTCTAATCACTGAGGGCGTGAAACATGCTGACCTGGCCGACATCACTTCACTGGGCAACGCGCCTACGGCTGACCTGCCCGATGTAACTATCACCGCCTCGCGCTCGAACATCACCATTTCATGGGATGCCGAGAACGACTGGCGTGCCTCTCACGGCGACGAGTACCCGACCATCTGTGTTTTCAACGTCACGCAGAAGAAGATCTTCCTCGTGCATTCCACAGTGACGGTCGGCGAATCAGGCTCGCAGTCCTTCAGCCTCAACCATGATGCCTTCGGCATCGGCTCCGACGAATACAGCGGATTCATGTTGAGCACAGGCTCCAAAATCTGTCTCGTCGGCTTCGGCACCTTGGCCGTAACCAAAAGACCAGCCCGCCAGCGTCGCAACCCTCGCACGAGCAAATAAACTCAATGTCTAACCCCTAAAAACTAAAGATTATGGGAAAAATTAAGCAAGGAATCCTCGGCGGATTCAAAGGTAAAGTCGGCACCGTTATTGGTGCCTCGTGGAACGGCATCGCCTACATGCGAGGCCTTGCCCAATCCGTAAAGAACCCGAAGACGGCAGCGCAGCTCCAGCAGCGCGCCTTCTTCAAGGACCTGCAGTCGCTCGTCTCGCAGCTCAGCGATGAGCAGCTCGCCTCGCTCTTCCCGACGGTCATGCGTGGCATGACCCGCCGCAACATGCTCACTCGTCAGCTGGCCGCAGCTGCCGCCATCACCGACGACGTGAAGTCCGTTGACCTGGCACAGCTCGAAGGCATCGGCAACGGCGAGCGCATCGACTCGCCGATGCTGGAAAGCATGGTCTCTGTCACCGACGATGTGTTGGATATCTATGCTGAGGCTGCCGCTGCCGAGTCCATCGGCAAGCCCGCAGAAGCCAACTTCATCGCGGTCGCCTACAACGTCACCAAGCGCAAAATCGGTGTCTTCAACACCGATGTCACCGACCCCAGCATGGGCGTGTCCGTGCCTGTCGGCAACTGGGCTGAGCAGGGCGATACCGTCCGTTTCTATCTCACTTATGCCGCATCCGGGGAGAATGTCTATCTCCGCGGCTTCGGCTCGTTCATCATCAAGACTAGGCCCGAGAAGATCGGCCGCAAAATCGGTAAATAACAGCAGCCATGAACATCTTTGAATGGGCATCGTTACTGCTGGCACCGATTACGGGTGTCGCTTCCTGGCTCGCCGCTACGCGGCTGCGCCAGAACCGCACCATCCGTGAGATGCAGCAGACCATCCTCAACCTGGTCGAGGAAAACAAGCGCGTCTATTCCGAGCTGACCGAAGCCCGACGGGAGATCGTCGGGCTATCGGCCCAGGTCGCACAGCTCAACCTCGAAAACGCCGAGCTGAAGCAGATGATCGAAAACCTGTAAGGCCATGAAGACGCGAATCTTTGTTTTCCTCTTGATGTTGACGGTGACGATGGTCTTGTGCGCCTGTGACGCGAAGCGTAGAGCGCAGCGGCGCATCCGTCGCATAACGGAACGCTGTCCCGAGCTGGTGACCGTCCAGGCGCACCCCATCGACACCTTCATTCCACTTCCTCCTGTGGTCGATAGTGCCGTGATGCCCCTTGCTCCGCTGCTTGACGGCCAAGCCGTCAAGATCCAGACGGAGCAGGGCACCTTCACGGCAACGGCCACCGACGACAGCCTCACAGTCACCTACGAGGCCGAGCAAGAGCCAGTCCATTACAAGGACACACTGCGTTACCCGCAGGTAGTCATCGAGGACAAACCAGCCGAGAAGAAAAAGCCTCCCGCATTCCTGTGGTTTCTTCTCGGCATGGTGGTGGTCCTGCTGGCCATCATCATCACGGCAATCATAATTGTGATCAAAATGGTAAAGACCTCCTGATGGGGGTCTTTCCTTTTTGTCTGCCTTTCGATGGTGTGTGTAGCGGCTCAGTCGTAGTGAAATGTTAATCCGATGCCGGCCAAAGGTTGCGGAGGAAGGTTTCGCATCTTTTAGGAAGCTCATTGGCCGCAACCTTTGTCCGTCCTCGGCTAAGATTTTGGTGTTCGTTTTCCCGCTCTCGTTTCTCCCTTCCGCTCTGACAATGTAAGGGATTCGGAGGGCTGCCTGTCTGTCAAAGGCTGCGGAGGCAGCTCGTCCCCTGTGGGGAAGCTTTTTGGCCGCAGCCTTTGCCAGCCAGTCAGGCTCCAGTGGGGAACACGTTTTTGGGCTTGTGGCGCGATTTTCGGCATCAGGCCGGTCGTCATCCCGCCCAAATATCAAAAAATCGATACAGCGCGTCTGTGTATTCCAGAAAATATCTATTTTTGCAGTCGCTCCGTAGCCATAAAGGAGTAATTCAGTGTAAACTGATGGGAAGCCGTTTACCCCAATTTGCGGCTTCCTTTTTTTGTCTTAAATAGAATGGGACGGCCACCCTCGGCAGCCGTCCCGAATCTTCTCAGAGTGCATCAATCATCTCTTGCTTCTTCTCGTCGCTCACCTTTCGGTATCGAGAGATGGCCTTACTGCCTTCGGCGTGGCCGCTCATCGATGCGATGTCCGCATCCCTGAAGCCAGCATCGTAAAGGTTGCCGCAGAAGTTCCGCCGCCCCATGTGGCTGCTCGCCACCTCCGACAGCTTCACTTGCTTTTCCAAGCGCGTCACGGGGTCCAGGATGGTCACGACATGGTCGATGTCCGGCACCGCCTTGAACATCTGCTTAATCATCGTGTTATACCGCTGGTCCGAGTCAAAAGGCAGCAGCCTGTCATCCGGAGTGTGGGCATATCTCGCGATGATGATCTTGGCAGTCGGATGCAAAGGCACTATCACGGTCTTACCGCTCTTGTTCTTCGTCTTGCCTGCAACATACTGGAGGTATTTGCCATCCACGACGTTCGACTTCTTCAGCCTCTTCAGGTCGCCGATACGGCATCCCACGAGCGACTGAAATACGAAGATATCCCTTTGCACTGCCAGTTCTGGACGCTTGCTGAAATCAGCCTCAAAGAGCTTCTGCCTGTCCTCGCTGCTGAAGAAGAAAGGAGTTCCGTAGACGGATTGGTCCATCGTGAACGTGGCGAAGATGTCGTCCACCTTGGCCTTTTGCACCTTAATAAGCCAATGCCAAAAAGCCTTCAGATACTTGAAGTGAACGACAACGGTGTTCAAGCTGCGCTGCTCCACGCCTCTGCTCTCAATGACATCATATCCGAGGTAGATGTACTTGTAGCGTTCCTTGGGAACCGGCATCTCGACGATCTTCTGCGTCTTCTTATACTTGCCCTTGACCACCTTCTTCGTTTCCCACAGCTCGTACTCGTTAAGGATGAAGTGTCGGAAGTCGTACAGGACGGACGTGGTCAGGTTCTTCACCTTATAGCGCTTGTTCTGGTACCGCTCCATTCTTTCCCAAATGCCCCAGCAGGTCATGTAGGTTCTGTGTCGCACTTCGGAGATGACTCCGTTTTTCTGCTGCTCATCGATGTAGTGTTTGAAGGCATCGAGGAAATACCAGTTCACGAACTTGGCCATTTCGCGCTTCCGTGCCGCGTCTTCCTCTGCATTTTGGGACTTGCTTCCCAGCATCCAGGCCGTGACCTCAGTCACTTTCCCGTTGATGAAGACCTCTTGGCGGGTCTCACTCCATTCGATGTCGTTCATCCAAACCGCGAGCGAGTTCTCCTTCAGCTCTCCTTCGCCAGTCTGTTCCCAGCAGCGGAGGAGATAGAGGGTCAGTTGGTTCAAACGGTCTCGGATTTCGTCGCAATTGTCGCCGTGCTTGATGCCCTTGCGCACCTTCGGCACACCGCGTTCCGCGTCCCAATTCGCAGCCGTGATGTGGATGCCTGTTCCGGCTCTTTTAACAAATTGCCTGTTGCCGCTGAATCGGAGTTGGATTTCACCCCGGTCAGCATCATTCTTTACATACCTAGAAAGGTAAAATTTCACTGTAGCCATAAGTGTAATTTTAAGTTAGTAATTCAGTAAAACGTCGTGTCAAAAATCGAGGATTACCCCTTCCTCAATTGACATTGCAAATATACAAAAAATATCTGAATCCGTGTCAACGCCGTGTCAACCAAATCCATTTTTTTGCACAATTATGCAAATTTATTATCAGTCTAAATAATCGCTGGCGTTTGTTTAATTAGTTGTTTTTCAACCAATTAAAAATAATCGCATGAGCAATGAAATTATTTATAGCGCCGAATAGTGCTGTAACTTTCGATTCCGCTATGGGCTACCAAATAAACCCTTAACTTGCTGAAAATCAGGTTAGGGGTTTTTCATTTGCCCCAAATTTGCCCCAAATGCGACAACCGTTTCGGATTTGATGAGAAAACTAATTCCTTTTATCAATCAAATTGATACTATAGCTCAATTCTCCTACTTCAAACGAACCACGTTTGCATAACCTTATCATCTCATCCTTCGACATTTTCAGTTTTTGCTGATTGTCTGCATTCTTGAACTTAGTAAGGCCATCGACAATCTTCTTGAAATCGCTTTGAATGTTGGTACTGTCAAACAACACGCCTTCCAATTGGATCACTTTATCAATGTCTCCTTCTTTTAAGCCGTCAAACAATGACTTATATTCCTGAGTTCTAAGGCTATCCACGGTCCACACCTTTTCACGCTTCAGATAATTAATATCATGCTGGTGATCGACATCAGCTACCGCGACAATTGTTGGAGCAACATCCAACGACTTCTTATCTTGAGACACAGTTTCTTGAGACAGCATATCGGCTTCGGCTTCAGACTGAGTCTCAGTTTCTATTTGATACATGATTTGCGGTGCAGGCTTAGTTCTAAACGGCCACGGATTCTTATTGGAGGCAAGCAAGGATACACATGCATAAATGCCATATCCAAAGAGTAGCACAAGCAACAATAGCAACCATTTTTTCTTTCCTGAAAAGCGTTTTCTAACACTTTTAATAATGGACGGCCTTTCCACTACAGTATGTATTGTCTCATGACTTACCTTTTCAGTTGGTTTTCCATAAACTATAAAACAAATGGTTCTGCCGATGTTATTAATATCACAGTCATACGCTCCCCATTTCATTTTTGCCGTCGAAGGGCTCATGGTTTCAGTGGTTTCAAAATCGGTATTTCCAATTCTAAAAAACACCTTATACTCTATTGGCTCTAATACAATCGTTAAAATGTTGTCTTTGATATTATCTTGATTCAATTCTATCCGTTTCTGGTCATACTTATCCCCTTTCGGAACAACATCCAACACGATCGAACTAAAGAAATTCTCTGGAACAAACAACTTGCTGCCCTCTATTCTCACATGATCTTGGCCGAAAGAATCCTCTAGCTTAAATCCATCAATAACATTTCCAAATTTGTCTTGGCATCTAACTTCGATGGCTTTGTCATGAACCAGACCTATTTCCTTTTCCGACCTGATGAACATGAAATCTCCTTCCACATAGGCATAATCAGAGCTTTCACCGCCCTTAATTACTTTTTTCACAGGTTGCATTCCCTCCTTGGCATAGACTATAACCATTTCTTCGCCATCCATAATTTCGGTCTTTCTTGAAGGAGACATACAGTCCACCGGGTATTTCAAAGTATAAATCTTCTTTAGCGGAAGCGCATTATCAAGGCATTCGACTGGCATTCCTGCCGATTCCTCGCGTGACACGAAAAATATGCGAGAATACCTTTCATATCCAGGTTGGGGCAGGAAAGACAAGAAACGAGCAAGCTCTTGCCTAGAATCATAGTTTCTGTATGCTGAATTATTCAATACTGAAGGCAGAATAAACCCATTGGGCACACAGGGAACCACAACGAAATCCTGTTCTTGATTCATCAACACTTTTTCGGCATCAGTATCATTCCAATTCTTCTCAATGATGAAAAACTGTGCAAAAGTATCGAGAAGAGTTATGGCCTTCTCACCATCAGCAGGCCGATTGGCTCCCAAGCAAATGGAAAGCATCGCAAATCCACCTTGGGGATCATGTGGATTTCTGAGCATCTTTGCAATCCACCACTCCGTATCAGTACACCATGTCAAATAACAGTACTGCATATATGCCGCGACCTCGTTCTTGGGATCTTTTATCATTATCTTCCATCCAGTTGGCGGCTCATGTTGATTGGGTATATAGGTATAATAATGCCCGACCCCTTGGTTCTCAAACTGGCCAAACACATCTAACAGTCTAACCGAATCCATAATATTTTGATTTTAAATACTTTACAATATAGTAAATCTCATAAGACTTACCTATTGGCTTTGGCTTTTAATAGAGTGCAAAGATAAGAACTTTTCAATATCTTTTACAATCGGCAACTAAAAAAGCATCCCGTCGTATAACAAGAAAACCCCAACCAAAGCTGGGGCTTTCAAGAACCAAAAACCAAAATTTATGAAACCTTTTACTTGCAACCGTTTTCACGGCTGCTGGTCTTAATGATAAGAACCGATGCAAAAGTACTATTTTTTCAAATCTTGCAAGAGCTTCAACATAAAAAATGTCATCAATTACATTATTTTGGAAAAATTTTCCACTCTTTTTGTCTTTTCAATAGGAAACAACATCAACCAATGACAATTTTACGGAAAAAATCTACTATTTTATCCTTTACCTCTTGACAAAATGGTTTTCTCTTCTTATTTTTGCAACCTAAAACGTAAAAAAGCACACATACTATGGGAAAATTCATGGACAAACTCACCGAGGCAATCATCAAGAACGATGGCCTCTCCGAAACTGAAGCCAAAGCCAAACTCAACTTGATCTATATCAAGATGAACCAATCCGAAGTTAAGGAATTCGTAGATGAATATGTGGACTGGCTTATGACCGAAAAGAAGTTGAACTACAAGGCCATCCTACAGACGCCTGACCATCAAGTGCACGACATGTACTTATTCGAGTTCAAGCATTAATCAATTAGCCAACCAAAAAAACACGCCTATGCATTCCTTGAGGAATGACATGGGCGTGTTTTTGGTTTATTATTATCGGGGTTCCACTTATTATCCAATACGCTTGATTGGAAAATGGCGCATGTCGTAGAGCTCATCAAGATGCTTCTTGAGCCGACGCGCCATAGGACGGAAAGTATAGTATGTGATAGTAGCCGAGATAGGCGCGCCCACTAATGGAATCACTTTACCCACACCTTTGGCAAAACTTTCCTTGGTCATATTGATGCCAATCCATTGGGCAATCTTAATGGCATATTTCGCCATGACGGTCTCCGATATCTTGAGGCTCGCCGTCTTCGAGACTTGAGAGACAACCTTGCCTATGGCTTCCACAGCCAACTTGTTGCCCATCGCCACGCCCACAAACAGGGTCATGATGTTGAGCGACTCTTCATCCAACTGGTTCTTGGCGTCAGTCAACGGTGGCCAACCATATAGATATAGGAGTTTCTGCAACAACGATAGAATGTGGCCGTAGAACTGTGCCAAGTCGGTGGGGATAGTACCCGCCATCCACCAGCCGCCAGGGATGCCCATCAGCGCGGAAGTGCCACTCACCATGGTCAGGTGATAGCTGATGCATTGATTGGCCAATTTGTCGATCTCTTTCTTGGTCAGAACATTCAATGGACTCTCGTTGATGGCAGTCATCACCTCCATCGGAGTGCAGAATTTCGACAACTCCTTGGTCAGGAACTCGTCGCGGTCTACCTTCACAAAAGGCAACTTCACACTGGTGGAGAGCACCCTGTTCCACAAGGCCAGGCTCTGCGTGTTTTTTTCATTGGTTTCTTCGCTCATTGTTTTTTTGTTTTTTACGGTTTGCGGCTGCCCAATCCCCCTACCCTCTTAGGAAGGGGGAATTGTGACAGCCCTACATCTCTAAACTCTAAACTTCCAACTGACTCTCAACTCTAAACTCTAAACACTAAACTTCTATATAACATATTCTTAACTTGCTGTAGCATACAGCTTTGCATTTAGTGCTTCAAGCTGTCTTTGCGTACGTTCTATCTTTCTTTTTAGTAGGGTTT
>JAEEGH010013161.1_pt1 | contig 18399 bp, 18 predicted proteins | sample 9134181 | NCBI WGS metagenome assembly JAEEGH01 (sample SAMN16246544, study PRJNA631951) | gut metagenome | biome: gut microbiome; feature: rumen; material: DP-attached | host: Bos | place: Iran: Karaj | collected 2018-10 | reverse complement strand
GACTTTTTTCTGATTTCTGATGATTTAGAAAATAAATTTATAGTCTCTGCATCTATTGTATTAAATCTCTCTTCTTTAAATTTTAGATCCTCTAATTCTCTTTCAAGATCAGCAATCTGATCTTCATATTCTTCTTGCTTTATCATGTATAGAGAATCAATAATAGCCTCTGCACATTCTTTTGACAAAGCTTCAGACATCGCACGATATGACTCAATACGATTTTCCACTATTGAAATATTATTATGTATTTCGTACCCACACAAAACTTCATTGACATCCACTTTATCTGCAAGCACGCTGTTGACCTTTTCTAATAATACCTGATGATCTGATTTATCTATCTCATTCGCTTTTATCGCATATTCAACCACATAAATGAGCTCCGCTACATATGCCTTTATTGAATCTGCAGTTTCTCCGGACATCGTATCATTTTCAACTATATTTGTCCGAAGCTTCCTTATTAATTCTTCATATGCATCATTTTCTTTATCAATTACTTCTATGGCCTTTTTACATTGTGACAGTAATGACCCCGGATGTAGTTCTGAATTGTCTTCCATATTGTATAATCTTCTCCTTTTCGGATTTACGTTTTATAATGAATACTCGGCGTCTTCTTTCAAATACAGGAATCGTATACATTTTAAATGATAGACTTTACTTATATGAAAATTTAGAAGTGAATGGTCATATTTACTCCCTGAACGGTTAGAATATAATATCTTTTCTTATTTCAAAAATCTATAATGATTGCATAAAAAGACTTTTTATTTCAGAAAAAGACTTTTTTGCATTAATAAGTGCTCTCCGAAGAACCGAAGTTTTTTCAGAAACGCCGTAAACAGGCGCAATCAGAGGATGTGTCTACTTTTCTTGACTGCTACAATTGTAGTCAACTGAACGGGGATTTGAGTAAAATCCAAAATAAATGAATGGGGATTTGCGTTAAAAATGTATTTACACGAATGGGGATTTGCGTTATACTCGGTTTGAAAGGACGGATTGAAGTATGGAAAAACCGGTATTTAGAAGGAAAATCTATAGCGAGATTCTTGAATGGAAGGAAAATCGAAGTGATAAGTACGCATTGCTGATTAAGGGAGCGAGACGAGTCGGTAAATCGACTATAGCGGAAGAATTTGCTAAAAAAGAGTTTAAATCATACATCATGATTGATTTTGCCCATACCAGCAAGGCAATCAAGGACTTATTTGATGATACTTATGATCTGGATTTCTTCTTTTTACAGTTGCAGCAATTGACCGGAACAAGATTATTTGAGAAAGAATCTGTGATCATTTTTGATGAAGTCCAGTTGCTTCCCAAGGCAAGGCAGGCAATAAAGTATCTCGTAGCCGATGGCAGATATAAATACATTGAGACAGGGTCACTTATATCAATCAGGAAGAATACGAAGGATATTCTGATCCCAAGCGAAGAACATAAAATATCTATGTATCCGATGGATTTTGAGGAATTTTTGTGGGCAATCGGTGATGAGGTTTCTACCGGGACGATCAAAATGCTTATGGAGAAAAAGAGACCTGCGGGGAATTCTGTCCACAGGAGTCTCATGCGGACATTTAGATTATATATGCTGATCGGAGGAATGCCTCAGGCCATAGAAACATATTTAGAACAGAATAATCTGCAGGCGGTAGATGAGATCAAAAGAGACATAGTAGATCTTTACGAAGAAGATTTTACAAAAATCGATCCTTCCGGTCTGGCGGGGGACATATATGATGCGATACCCGCAAACTTAAGCGGCAATGCTTCGAGGTATGTATTATCAAGCGCGAGAGAAGGCACACGTTCCGGACAGGTACGTGATCTGTTGCCGGATATGCTTTCTTCTTACACGGTCAATATAGCGTATCACGCAAATAATCCCGGAGTCGGTATGGCGTTAGAGAAGGACGCGGGCAGATATAAATTGTTTACTTCCGATGTAGGTTTGTTTGTGACGCTTGCGTTCAGGGATAAGAATTATACCGAGAATACAATTTATAATAAGTTGCTTTCCGATAAACTTGAAGCCAATTTGGGCTATGTCTATGAAAATGTCGTTGCCCAGATGCTTGTTGCCAAAGGTAATAATCTGTTCTATTACACGATGGAAAGTGATTCATCAAATCATTTGTATGAGATAGATTTTCTGACTTCGGTGGGAAACAAGATTTGTCCTATAGAGGTGAAGTCGGGAAATTACAGAGGACATAAGTCGTTGGATGTGTTTTGTGATAAATTCAGGAGTCGTATATGCGAAAAATACGTTGTTCATACGAAAGATTATAAGAGGGAAAATGGTATTAGTTATATCCCGGTATACATGGTACCGTTTTTATAAAAGGTTGTGACATTATAGCATTGAAGAACTGTTATATTAGGATTGCATGGATGGGCGCTTGCAGAGAATGCAGGCGTCTTTTTTATGTTCGATATTTTCGAACCGAAAGTTCGAAATCCTGTGGAACGACTTTTTACATCTTATAATCAAAAATAATTAAAGCAGAATCAAGGAACCCTGTCATCTCCTGGAAAGCTATGTGCGGGTCGCAGAAATGTATGAGCATGGATGTGGCACGGATATGAATCTCGAGATTGCAGGACAATGTTATGCCATTGGAATCGAACAACTGAAAGCGGCACGAAGGGCGATTTCTCAGGGCTCCCCGAAAGCGGTTGAGCGATATGATAGATTAATCACAGAAGCCGAAAAAAGTCTGAAGCAAATAAGCAGGAGCTGACCGATAGTTTTCCTCTACAATCCTTGATAGTGGTATAATATTCCTGTGTTTGTCACTGATTTCACCCCTGCGAGGTACCTATGAAAAAATCCCCACGTTGTTTGTATGAAAGTGATCTGGATTCCTTCCTGACGAGCGAGAAGTCGTTCATCTTTTACACGCTGTGCGACAACTACCATGGCGATGCCCTCACCACCACCAGAGAAGCCTGGACCGGAGAGATCGAGATTCTGCAGACGGCACTGCTCTCCTGGAAAGGTGAGGGTGGCAGGATCATCTTCGAATACGATATCCCGCGTCTGGGGAAGCGGATCGATGTGGTGCTCCTCCTGCACGGGATCATCTTCTGCCTGGAATTCAAAGTGGGAGAACGCGATATTCATGAAGCGGACGTGGATCAGGTGCTGGACTACGCGTTGGATCTGAAGAATTTCCATAAGTACAGCCGCGACTGCTTGATCGTGCCTATCCTCATTGCAACGAAACACCGCACCAAAAGCACCTTGGTGCAGGAATCCGTATATTCTGATAGAGTGGTCAATCCGCTCTACACAGGGGAGGAGGGGATCACATCTATACTGGAGGAAGTCCTGCTATGCTTTCCCGGTGAAAGTGAGATCAATCCGAACTGGGTCATCAGTCCCTACGCACCTACCCCTACCATTATCGAGGCTGCAAAGACTCTCTACGAGAGCCACACCGTCGAAGATATCACCAGACATGAAGCGGATAAAGTAACCACCGACCGCACCATCTCCTACATCCTGGATGTGATCCATCGGAGCAGAGAAGACGGAGAGAAGAGCATCTGCTTCGTCACCGGCGTTCCCGGAGCCGGAAAGACTCTGGTGGGGCTCGATGTAGCCGTGAAGCAGACCTATCAGGGATCCGATCATCCCATCGAAGATGAGGGCGCAGTCTACCTGTCCGGCAATGGTCCGCTGGTAGCTGTCCTGAACGAAGCGCTGGCGAAGGATAACTATGCGAAATGCAAGTCGCGCGGAGAGAGCAAAAAGCTGACGGATTCCCGGAGAGAAGTCGGAAAGTTCATCCAGATCATCCACCGCTACCGCGACAACATGCTGGCGAAGATTAAGAACCCTGTGGAAAATGGGATCCTTGAGATTGACCCCGAGAAAGCGGTAAGGCAGCAGGACACCGGTTACGGCGAAGTGGAGCATGTGGCCATCTTTGATGAAGCCCAGAGATCCTGGACTCATAAGCGCCTGGCGGATTACCTGAAGCGCGGTGGGACCTACGGAAACAAACTGAAAGTTCCCAACTTTCCTGTGTCCGAAGCAGCCTTCCTGATCTGGTCCCTGGACCAGAGAGAGGACTGGGCTACCATCGTGTGCCTGGTGGGCGGCGGCCAGGAGATCAATACGGGAGAGGCCGGGATTTCCGAGTGGATCCGTGCATTGAATGAGAAGTTCACCCATTGGAAGGTCTACATTTCCCCGAAGCTGACCGAAGCGGAATACGCCGAGGGTCAGGTCAACGAGCTCCTGAAAGACAACCGGAATGTCACCTATGCAGAGGACTTGCATTTAGGCGTTTCTTTGCGCTCCTACAGAGCAGAAAAGCTCTCTGCCTTTGTTCATTCCATGCTGGCCATCGATGGGGATGCTGCATCTATCTACGCAGAGATCAAGGGAAACTATCCCATCTATCTGACCAGAGACATGGAAAAAGCGAGACGCTGGCTCCATGAGAAAGTGAGGGGCACGGAGCGCACCGGCGTCCTCATCACAAAGGAATCCGCCCGGTATAAGCCTCTGGGAATCCATGTACTGCCCTCCGATGATGATAACGCAGTGCACTGGTTCCTGGATGACAAAACAGATACCAGATCCTCGAACTACCTCGAGGACGCAGCCACCGAGATCCAGGTCCAGGGATTGGAGCTGGACTACACTTGCCTGCTCTGGGATGCAGACATGCGATATGAACATGGTCAGTGGCAATACTACACATGGAGCAAGGCAAAATCCGAGTGGAGCAAACTCGTGGTAAACAGCGAGAGCAAAGAAGAGAAGATGCGGTATATGCTGAATGCATATCGTGTCCTCCTCACCAGGGCCAGAGCCGGCATGATCATCTGCGTACCGGAAGGCAATGCCCATAAAACGGCCAGTGGATTCTGGGAGGATAAAACGAGACTGCCCAAGTATTACGACGGGACGTATGCGTATCTGAAGGGGCTGGGACTGGAGGAGATATAACTTGTTTGGCAGGGTCCCGAGGAGCACTTAATAGAGCGCATCGTCCACTCATCTATTATGTCGAAGATACACATTGAAAAATTTGAAGACAACGGAATTACGAAGTGGGGCCTTTTCTACACGGATACCAGGGGTAAGCTGCAGCACTTGACGGAAGACTTTAAGCCTCTTGTTTTTGAAACGGAATCAGCTGCGCAGGCCAGGCTGAGTGCGATGGAAGCGGAACGCAGGAGGGAGGACGCGGCAATCCCTTTTTCCCTGGAGGAAGCCAGGGCTTTCTGCGAGAGTCATCCGTGGAAGTTTGCAACGACCTATGCGAAGACGGCTCCGCATGAGTATCTTGTGAAGAAGTGGCTGTCTGAGGAAGACAGGCTTTTGTTCGAGAGGTTGGTTCAGACGATCCATACGGAATCTGTGGTAGGCTACTTTTATGGGCACAAGAACAACTATCTGATTCTGGGAGATCATTACTACTGGTATATGAGCGATTCCTATCCGGAGAATTTGGCCGTGGATCTGATCAATCGAACGACGACGGATTATCTGGAATACCGGGACGGGGCATATTATTACAAGAGGGAGACTAACTATTAGAAGTCAAGTCTGAAACTTGAGATTAAGATCAAAACGCAGAAATGCGATTTGTATAGTGGCTGGGACTTATTTCCAGCAATCAGTTCCTTGAAAATTGCATGACAAACAGAGCATCCAATCGGGTGCTCGAACAGAAAAGGTATATCTGATTGATTAGCTCGGAGAATATGCTTGTCCGGTTAGTTCCATCCTGTAGATGGTCCGGATCAACTTTTTTGCTGCGTGAGATACGGCAACGTTATAGTGCTTTCCTTCGGATATTTTTCTTCCGAGATAGATTCCGAAGGATTCATCCCATTTGCAGACGAACTTTGTGGCGTTGAAAAGCGCATACCTGAAATATCGGGAACCTCGTTTTTCCATATGCGAGTGTGATGAATCAAGCTGACCGGATTGATATGTTGACGGAGATAATCCTGCATAAGCGAGAATCTTGTCTGCATTATCGAAACGTGCAAAGTCACCCACTTCCGCCAGAATCATCGCTCCCATACGGTAACTGATACCAGGGATGGTCATTATCGGGGATTGCATTTCATCCATGATTGCTTTTATGGAGGCTTCGATTTCTTCAATCTCGTCGGAAAGTATCCTGATGAGATGAATGGTATGTCGTAGTTCCATGGATTTTGCTTCCATAGGTGTTCCGATCGAATCGATGGCAGCATTCCTGATCTCGATAGCTTTATCACGGCTGTAATGCCCTCTGGATGAGTCTTCAAGAATCTTTTTGAGATGAGTCAGATGACATCCTGCAATGTAATTGGCACCTGGAAGCTCTTCTAAAAGTGTGTAGACAGAGTTCTGGTGAAGCGTTGGGACAAGCTTCTCCAGTTCAGGAAAAAGAATGCTTACAAGCCTTGCCAGAGATGCTTTGAGCTTGGAACGTTCATGAACCTTGTCAAAGCGATAGCGGGTTAATGATTTCAACTCTTCGTTGTGATATGATGTTTCCGAGTAGGGCTTGAGTGTCCTATCGGTCATCAACATCATAGCAATCGAAGAGGCATCGACTTTATCCGTTTTCGTCTTTCTAAGGCTTAGACCTTTTCTGTAAAGATTTGTGTGTAGCGGGTTGATAACAACGGTCGGGAAACCTTTATCAACGAGCGACGCCAGAAGATTGTTAGAATAGTGACCGGTAGCTTCAAGACCTACTTTTATTTCTGTCTTGTCAGAAGTCACTTCTTCGATTCTGGAGAAAAGCTCATCAAAACCGACCTTGTCATTTGAGATGGTGAAGACTGGATAGAGCTTCCGGCCTTCGACGTCAAGAATACAGCAGTCATGCTTGTCCTTGGCAACATCGATACCAACATAGATCATAAATGTGATCCTCCTTAAAAAGTATTTGATGCTGCTGTTATAAAGATCCACAGGGCTCTTTGCATGCTGTAACCTCGTTCTACATAAACCGTCATGCGGTATCTAACTGATTAACAATTAAACAAAGAGACTGTGGTTGGAGCCTCCCTTAAACCGTCTATGCGGTAGGTGAGAATAACCAATCCACAGCATCTTCAACAGCATACCCTAACCTGTAGATAAGGTAAAGAATGGGTATGACTATATAATACGAGGAGAGAAGTAATGGCTGAAATCATGCGAAATGACATGGAAAAGGTAAAGGAATTATCACCGGAGGTGTTTGACTTTCTGGGCGATCCTGCCAGGTGCGGCATTGCTACCCCGGAGGGGCGGATCGACATCACGGATACGTGCTATGCGATCGTCTCTGCCTACACGACGGCAAGCAGAGATGCGAAGGAATATGAGAGCCATCGGAAGTACATCGATGTGCAGATGCTGATCGATGGAAGGGAATACATCGAGGTGGCGCCCATCGGTTCTTTGGAAGTAACGCAGGACTATTCCGCGGAGAAGGATGTTCTGTTTTATGCGAACGGTCATCGCGGAGATGATCTATTGCTCGAGCCCGGCAAACCGGTGATTCTCATGCCGGAGGATGGACATATGCCCGGCGTGGCTTGTTCGGCCCCCATGGCAGTGAAGAAGGTTGTGGTGAAGATACCGGTTTGAGGATAGCAGGAGGGACTATGTACCGCATTCGTACGGACGGTATCCGCAGCAGGCGGATTTACATCAGAGCAAACGGACTGCGCGTTCCTCTTTTGATCCTGCAGCCGAAGGAAAAGCCGGTGAATGCGCCCGGGGTCCTGTGGATCCACGGCGGCGGCTATATGACCGGGATGAAGGAGATGGCGTACATGGGCAGGGCAGCAGACCTGGTCCGGGAGCATGGCGCTGTGGTGGTGGCTCCCGGGTACCATTTGTCTCTTTTTCATCCATATCCTACCGCGCTGAATGATTGCTATGCGGCGCTTCTCTATATCCGGGATCACGCCGCGGAGCTGGGGATCCGTCCGGATCAGATCATGGTAGGCGGCGAGAGCGCCGGTGGAGGACTGACTGCGGCCATCGCGATGCTTGCGAGGGATCGTGGTGAGGTGCAGGTCGCATTTCAGATGCCGCTGTATCCCATGATCGACAACTTCGACACCGACAGTTCCAGGGACAACCACGCCAAGGTGTGGAATACGAAACGGAATCATCAGGCCTGGGCAGTGTATCTGCGGAAGGATGCCCGCAAGGACGTGTCCCCCTATGCCGCGCCTGCCAGACAGACGGATTATGCGGGACTGCCGCCGGCCTACACGTTTGTCTGTACCGCGGAGCCTTTTTACTGCGAGACCTTGCAGTTCATAGATTCCCTGAAGGCGGCGGGCGTTGAGGCGAGGGTGGATGTATACGATGGGATGTATCATGCCTTTGACATGAGCGAGCCGGACCACCCGGTCAGCCGCGAAGCGATCAGGCGTTTTAATGAGATGTTCGCCTATGCGAAGGAGCACTATTTTGCGCCGCAGAAAGAGTGAGGCAGGCAACGGATGGAACGGGGCTGCGAGAGAGTGGTTGTGCTTTTTTAGGAGGAGAAAGATATGAAAGTACTGGTTTTGAACGGTTCGCCGAAAGAGAAGAGTGATACCTTCCGGATGACGGATGCATTTCTCAAGGGCTTTAACCGGGAGGGAAAGCATGATGTCACCGTCATCGACGTGATCGATAAAAAGATCGCACCCTGCAAAGGGTGCTTTGGCTGTTGGCAGCAGCTGGAGGGGCATTGCCTGATACAGGATGATCAGAACGGGATCCTGGATCTGTACCGGGATGCGGATGTCATCCTCTGGAGCTTCCCGCTGTACTGCTATGGTATGCCTTCTCACCTGAAGGCACTGCTGGATCGCACCATCCCGCTGGTACAGATGAAGATGGTGCAGGAACCGGACGGCACGGTCAGGCATGTGCCTCTGGCGGATTTTTCCCGGATCCATACGCTGGTTATCACCGGCTGCGGCTTCCCGGACTGGGAAGGGAATTTCGATGCGCTGAAGATCCAGTGCAGGAACTGCTTCGGGAATCTGACCATGGTCTGCGTCCCGGAGACGCCCATGTTGAATGTCCCTCATGCAGCGGTCGTTGCAGATCCTCTGCTGGAGCGTTTCGTGAAGGCGGGAGAGGAGTACGAGGCGTCCCTGACCCTCTCACAGGCGACGGTCGCGGAGCTGGAGCATCCCATGATCCCTGCGGAAGAGTACATCCGGATCGTGAATGGGGGCTGAGCGGGCAGCTGAATGGACGGTCATACGAAAAGAGAGCCTCACGCGAGGCTCTCTTTTTTACGTCCGGATCCGGTGATCCGGTTTGCGATTTTCCGTCGGTGTTTAGAACACGATCTTGATGCTTCCTACGGTCTTTTCCGGTGCGATGTACAGCTTCACGAAATCGCCCACCTTGACATCATGTGCTGCCTGATCTTCTTTCTTGAGGCTTGCGTCTGCGATGGTGATGGTGCCTGCCTCGTTGTTGTTCAGGGTCTTGTTGAACCACAGGAGGCGTACATCGTATTTTCCGCCCTTCTCTGTCATCTTCGCCACATAGGCTTCCTGGGTCCAGGCGTTTTTCTCAACGAACTCCACCTCTGCATTCTCCAGGCGCTGCTTCTCTTCCTCGGTCAGCTTCGCCGTCATCTCAGCCAGCTCTTTGGAGTCCTTTTTGGCGATGACGAAGACGACTCCTGCGATCGCGCCGATGATCAATCCGATGATCACGTATGACATTTTGTTCCCTCCCTGTTCTTGTGCGTATTCTGTGATGTGTTCATTTCCGGTTCGTTTTTCCGGGGCGGCGACGAAGGTCGGCCCACCGAGAAAAATCATACCACATTCGAAGGAAAAATCAATTTGCGTTTCCGCTGCAGGAGAGGCGGTGGTAGAATATCTATGTTTCTGAACACAATCCGTGGAAAATGTTATAAAATGTCAAGAGTAATCACATCGAAAGGAGACGGACCGGGATCATGAAGTGTACCAGCTGTGGTGGCGAGATCGGCCTGACAGATGAATACTGCCCCCATTGCGGCAGGAAGATAGAGGAGACGGCCGGCTATCGGGGCGACCTGAAGTATTATAAGGACAAAAATGCTAAGACCAAAAAGAAACTGTCCCGGACCATTTCCGACAATATGTCCCTGGTCATCAGCGCCGTGGTCATGGTGGTGCTGCTGATCGGCATTGCGGTAGCGTTCTATGTGTCCGAGGAGGCATACCTTTTCCGCTATAATGCGCTGCGGAAGGATGCGAAGAAGAACTACGAGACCTACTCTGTGGAGATCCAAAGACTTCTGGATGCCGGTGATTATGCCGGCTTTGCGGCCTTCAAGGAGTATCACAACATCGCGGAATGGGAGGAGCCCTACGATGATCTGCGGCTCCTTTGGGAGATGACCGAGGAGTTCGCCTCTCTGGCCGGCAGTGTAGAGAGTGCCACCATGTTCGGACCGGAGGCCAGATGGTATCGGCCGGAGCAGGACTTGGACTCCTGCCAGGACGCCATCCGGGATTTTTATCATGAATACGAATACAGGCAGTCCGAGATCGAGGCGGACCCTTATGCCGCATACATTCACGACATGAAGCGGGAGGCGGACGCGATCCTGAAGGTCTACCTGGGACTGGATGATGAGGAGCGGGAAGCATTTCTGGGCGCCTCCAACATCGAAGAGACAGCATATCTGGAGGAGGTGTTGATCCATGACGAAGAAGACTAAAACACGGATCCTGATCATCGCCAATATCATCAATCTGATCCTGGCGATCTTCCTCTTCTTTGCGGCTTCCTCTGCCGTCGACGAGCTGACATTCGCCTATGTGGAGAAGGACACCATCCGTCCCGACAGCCTGCGGAGCTATCTGGAGAGGGAAAATTACGGCGTGGTAGCGAATCTGTCCCATCCCATCCGGGGCGGCTATGAGCCGGCGGAGGAAGACCTGGACTACTTCCTTTTGGGAGAGTATGCGGACATGCTTTTTCTGAAAGAAATCTATGCGGAGGCCGGGAAGACGCAGACCGCGCAGGACTGCGCGGATCGCGCGGCGCAGATCCGGGCGCAGATCCCGGAGTACGCCCCCATCTTTGACAAGATTGACCTGAGTGCTGAAAATTCGATACCGGAGTGAGAAAAATGGGACAGAAGATCATATGTAAAAGCTGTGCGGCGGAGTTTGATGCGGACCTGGTCCGCTGCCCCTTCTGTGGGACGGCTTATGCCCCCGCAGAGGAAAAGGAATATATGGGAAAGCTGGAGGAGGTCCGTGAGGATCTCCACCGGGAGATCAAAAAAGGGGACAGACGGATCGGAAAAAAGATGGGCGCTACCGTAAGGAACATCCTGATCGTGATCGGTGTGATCCTGATGCTCGTCTTCGGCGTGCTGTGGATCACCGCCAGATCGGAGCGGGCGGACAGCGACCGGAAGAAACAGGAATTCCTGCAGAATCAGGGCATCACTACGGAGCAGGAGGTGGAGACCGATGGTATGTGAGAATTGTAAGCATGAGATCGGGCCCGATCAGCTCTATTGCCCGAAATGCGGTGCGAAAAACGCATTCGCGGAAAAACACAGAGAGAACATGAAACAGTTCGCCCGGGCGTATGCTTCCACGGAAAAGGAAGTCTCCCGCTTCAGAAAAGCGGTGGAGGGCCTGGGCAAAAAGGCTGCCATTTTGGTGGTTCTGCTGATCGCCATCGTTATCTGTACCGTGATCGCTTCCATAAACTATGCGGACCCCGATGAGGATGCCGCCGTGCGACGGGACACGGCGAAGCATATCAAGGCTTATCTGCAGCAGACGGAGGAACTCCTGCAGCAGGGAGATTACATCAGCTTCGTGAGCTTCCGCTATGCCCATGAGCTGCAGAGTTTCCCGCCGGAGGAGTTTGAGCGCTTCCGTCAGGTCGGCTATGTGGCAGAGGAGTATTACGAATGCGTGACCGGGATGGAGGAGATGATCCTCCGCTCCGATGATCCGGACTATTTTGACGGACTGGACTCGGACATTGAGATCTTCTGCATGTACGTGGACGGCTTCTACGAAGTGTATGATGTCCAGCTGGAAGCGGAGAAGAACGAGGTATATCAGGGATACATCCGGGATATGGAAGCGGAGCTCCTTGCGATGCTCCGGACCTATCTGAACATGGATGAGGATGAGGTACAGGCATTTTTGGAGCTGAGCGAAGCGCAGAAAGCAGTGAAGGTCCGGGAGGTGTTGCGACATGAATAAAGCATTGAAGATCATCCTGAACATTCTGATCGTGGTAGCATCCCTGATCCTCCTGGTCAGTGTCGTCAATCTGGTCTCTTCCATCCAATACGTCCACCGGGAGGTGGAAGACCCGGCGGAGACCTACGCAGGGATTTTTGATTACCTTCTGGAAAAGAGAGCCTACGGAGAGGTGGTGGATGACTATCATTTCCAGAGGCGGGAAACCTTCGATCCGGCTCCCGGCTACGAGAATCTCTTCCGTGTGGGAGCGTACGGGCATGATGCCTTCATGGCCAGAGTCTTCGATGAGATGGGGGATGGAACCCGGGCGTCTGCCTGCAGAGAGCGGATGCAGAGCCTCCGAGGAGAGCTGGGAGACTATGCCTTCACCGCGGACGAGATCGACGAAAGGATCACAAAAGCGCCCTAAGGGAGCATGATACATGAATCGGTTCGGAGGGAAAACATGCAGAGCTATCGTATAGATGAAAGACTGGAGCCGGTGACGCCGGAATCGTACCGCGGGCTGGATTATCAGTTTGTGGTCGTGATGAACGAGGAGGAATGGAAGAAGCGCAGCGCGGATTTTGATATGGGCATCGAGCTCGAGATCCATGCGCAGAACGTGGTCAGTACCCGAGCGGAGGTCAATTACGATTCCATCACCGGAGCGTTCCGCATTCTGAACCGCGCGGCCATCGCGGAGACGCCGAAGACCTTCGCTTTTTCCCTCGATGAAAAGGGGATCATCTTCATCGATAATGAGGGGCTGGCCGGGGAGATCGTGCGGAAGATCGCGCAGACCAGAAAGCTGGTGAACCCCTGCCTGGAGCGCTTTTTGTATGATTTTCTGGAGCAGATCATCTACGCGGATGCGGAGTATCTGGGGGCCTACGACCGGCGGCTCGATGCGATCGAGAAGGAGATTTTTGCCGGACAGACGGAAGAACAGCTGAAAGCGATCACGGAGATCCGCAACGATCTGCGCGACCTGAACCTGCACTATGAGGAACTGATCGATGTCTGCCAGGAGCTGGAGGAGAACGAGAACCGGTTTTTCCGGGAGGAGAACGAGCGGTACTTCCATCTGGTGAATCAGCGGATCCAGAGACTGGACGAGCGTGTCAGTTCTCTGGCGGGATATACGGTCCAGCTGCGCGACCTGTGCCAGACCAAGACGGACGAGAAGCAGAATAAAAATCTCGCGTTCCTCACGGTGATCTCCAGCATCTTCATGCCGCTGACGCTGATCGTCGGCTGGTACGGTATGAATTTCAAGTACATGCCGGAGCTCGATGAGCGCTGGGCTTATCCGGCGGTTTTTGCGGTCAGTATCCTGGTGGTCATCATCTGCATCCTCTTCTTCCGAAAGCGGAAGATGCTGTAGGTGGTTTTGGTTCATGGAGGACAGGAAATCGATCGGTCCGCATGGAAAGGGGGAAAACATGGAAAGAATCATCTGGTGCATCATTATGGTTCCCATCAGTCTCTTAATGACCGGAATCGGTGTCTATGCCATAAAACGTGAGAAGCCAATGTGGTTCTGGTCCGGAACTACCGTTAAGGAAGAAGAGATCTCTGATGTGAAAGCGTATAACAGAGCCAATGGGATTATGTGGCTTGTGTTTTCCTGTGTCTTTTGGATCAGTACAGTCCTCGGCCTTTTCAAATCGAGTGTTGCGGGGCCGGCTTTGATCATCGGCTGCTTTATTGGGATTCCGGGATTGGTGATCGCTTATTTGAGAATATATAACAGATATAAGAAGTGATGGCGTTTTGTTTTCACCTGCGTTCAATGATAGAATGAGGGCGATGCGTGCAAAAGCGCAGGAATCGTTTTAAGGCAAAATGAGGGAAGGGAGATTTCATCATGGAAGAAAACAAAGAATTGCAGACAGCTGCACCTGCTGAGGGAACCGGGAAAAAGAAGTTCTGGGACAAGTTTCGGGACAATCTGATCGTTCTGTACCTGCTGACCTTTGTGCTGCTGATCCTCGGACAGTTCCTCGGATCTTTATGCGAATTCGTGCTGCTTATCAAGGACACGCCCGCGCTCGAAACCTTCATTCTGTATTTTGAGACCATCGGCGCCTGGATCATCTTTCTCATCTATATGCTGGTGATCAAAAAGAATCGCCCGATCCTTAAGGAGCTCTGGACGAAGGCGAAGGGCAACAACGTGAAATTCCTGCTGATCGGCACCCTGATCGGCTTTGCGTCGAATATGTTCTGCATCCTGATCGCGTGGCTGCACAAGGACATCTACCTGTTCCGGAACAACGGAACGCTCCTCCCGAGCCTCCTGATCTTCCTGGCGGTGTTCGTTCAGTCCTCCTCCGAGGAGATGATCTGCAGAGGCTTTCTGTATCAGCGGCTGCGCATGGGCTATAAGCATCCGGCGGTAGCGATCATCGGCAATTCGCTCTTCTTCGGTTGCCTGCATCTTATGAATCCTGGCGTGACGGTTCTGTCCTTTATCAACATTGTGGTCGTGGGCATCTCCTTCTCGCTGCTGGTGTATTATTATGATTCGATCTGGGCAGCGATGATGTTCCACACGGCATGGAATTTCTCGCAGAGCATCATCTTCGGCCTGCCGAACAGCGGCATTGTGGTGCCGTATTCCATTCTGGGATTGGATGCCTCCACCGCAACCGACAGTTTCGCGTACAATGTCGGCTTCGGCGTCGAGGGAACCCTGATGGCGGATGCAGTGCTGATCCTGATCGTGGTACTGCAGATCCTGATCGGGGAGAAGCAGAAGAAAAAGTCGGTCAAAGAGGCCTGATGACATAGTAATAAAGGAGGATGGATTTTTTTATGGAACTTTGGGATGTGAACAAGCCGGTGGCGAATCCGAAGCTGACAGAGCTGCTGGAGAAGCGCGCGAACCTTTCGCCGGAGAGCGAAGAATATGGGAACGTGATGAACGAGGCGCTGAAATATGTCGCGACGGAAGGGGATTTCCTGTCGGTGGTGGACATCGATGATGCGAATATCGAGGAAAAGGAAGACGGGACGTCGGTGCTGAAAAAGGACACCTCCATCCGGTTCGAGCGCCTGGCGGCGCAGGACGGCAGATTCTTTTTCCCCGTGTATACCGACTGGGAGAATCTCCGCGCGAGCGGTCATTACGGCGATGCACAGGTGAAGACTATGATCTTTACCTTTGATGACATCGCGGCGATCGTTCTGGACAAGGGCGATGGAGCGGTCATCAATCCCTTCACGCACAACCTGACCCTGACCAACGAGATGCTCGGCCACATGAAGAAGGTCAAGGTGGGAAGCGGGACGCAGCAGTCCGCACATGAGGAGATCATTCAGAAGGATACGAAGGTCGGACTCGGCGAGCCGAAGGAATACCCGACCGAGATGGTGGAAGCGGTCAGGGAATACGCAAAGACGAACCGCACGATCAAGGCCATCTGGCTCAAGCTGATGATGAAGGGGGACGAGAAGAGCTTCCTTTTCATCGTCGACCTCGACGGCCCCAAGGAGATCGCATTCAACGGCATCGTGAATGCCGCCAGACCCTTCCTTCCGAAGGATATGTTTATCGATCTGATCCCTTACAATACCGATTTCGGTGTGAAGGCGGCGGACAACGAACCGTTCTACAAAAAGAAGCGCCTGATGTTTGGCTGATGCGGAAGCAGTTTCGAGATTTTTGAGAAAAAGATTATAAAGAATGCATATCATCAGGAAACGGAATGTGATACGGTGGTTTCGATAAACGTTTCCGGAGGGGGACAGGTGGTATCATGGGGGAACATAAGATTCGCACTTCGAGAAATCATCCGGAGGAGATCACGGGGAGAGAATTTACGCATGCGGATTTTGCGTGCGGGAAGGCTTTTCCCGAGAAGCGCACCGGGCGTCTGCCCGCGATGGGCTGGAACAGCTGGAATGCTTTCGGAAGCAGCAACAGTGAGGATCTGACGAAGCAGATGGCGGACCGGCTCCGGGAGCTGGAGCTCGACCGGCTGGGCTACCGCTACGTCGTGCTGGACGACGGGTGCTATCGGCAGGAGCGCGTGGACGGGAAGCTGGCCAATGAGCCGGTGAAGTTCCCTTCCGGCTTCCGGGCGCTGGCGGATTATCTGCATGAGCGCGGGCTGCTCTTTGGCATGTACAATGACATCGGAACGAACCTGTGCGCCGGCGCTGCGGTCGGCACCTGCGGGTTTGAGGATGTGGACGCCGAGAGCTATGCCGACTGGGACATCGACTTCCTGAAGGTGGACAACTGCTACTATCTCTGGGACAATGCGACCTTCTCCGCACAGGAGAATGCGAGATACACCTACGCGCCGAATCTGCGCGGGATCCGCATCCAAAAGCCGGGCTTCAAGGCGCTGCTGGAGGCGGCGCAGGGCGTCCTGACCGGCAACGGGGCCAGGATCACGGAAGGCGGCTACGCGACGGAGATCGGGACGTACGACGGAACCAATGTGGGCACGACACCGGTGGGCGAGCGGAGCGGAGAGCTCAGGTTCGCCATAGAGGTGCCGGAGGACGGAACCTACGATCTGTCCGTGATCTACGCCACCGGCGCCCGTCCGGGGGTCGGAGCTTGGCTGCAGGTCGCGATCGGTGAGGAGGCCGCGGAGAACCGGGTGTACGACGCTCTGCTTCCGGAGACCGGGGGAGAGGAAGATTTTGCGGAGCTTCGCCTTTCACCGGTGCAGCTGTCCAAAGGCGCCAACGTGATCCGTCTCATGAATCACAGACGCCAGGAAAATACGCTGCAGTCCTACGCGGCCATGTTCTATGCGCTCAAGGCAAAATCAAAGCGCGAGGTGCTCCTGTCCATCTGCGAATGGGGCAAGACGCAGCCGCAGAACTGGGGCTACAAGGTCGGCGATTCCTGGAGGATCCTGAACGATATCACCTTTGCCGTGGGTTCCGACCGGGGACCCGGAAGCGCGAAATGGATCGATCCCGGGACACCTTCCATCACCTCCCAATATGACAAGTGCGTCATTATGGATGAATTCGCCGGACCGGACCGGGGATGGAACGATCCGGATATGATGGTGATCGGGATGCGCGGGATCACGGAGACCCAGGCGCGCACGCACATGAATATGTGGTGCATGATGAACGCGCCGCTGATGCTCGGCATGGACCTGCGCACGGTGGAAAAAGGCGATGCGATCTGGCGGATCATCGCGAACGAATCCGTCATCGCGCTGAACCAGGATCCCCTCGGCATCCAGGCCAAGCGCGTGTACTGTTCCCTGACGGAGTCGGAACCCGATCTGACCTATGTGACGAACCATGACCGGGTCGACATCCTGGCCAAGTCCCTCGCGGACGGGGCCATCGCTCTGTGCTTTATCAATCTGAGCGAGTGGGAGAAGCGGGGAGACTTTTCCGTGAGCAGGGGAAGGATCCTGCGGATGCTCGGCAGTAAGGTGGTCAATGCCGAAGGCTGGGAGAAGGCCGGAAGCTTCCTTCTGCGCGACCTGTGGACGGGGGAGACGACCCGGACGGAGAGCGATATTTTCCGTGTGGAGACACTAGCGGGCTGTGACAGCGTCCTGCTCCGCGTTGAGATTGAAACCTGAGATCGCAGGAACAGGCAGCCGTCCTTAGTTACAGGAGAAAAATATGAAGATAGGAGATTTTGTCTGGATTCTGGAGCATATCGTGCTGGGCGGATACCGTTTCCGCATGGTCGACCAATATGATCTGAATGCCCCGCTGCTAAAGCGTGATGCGGCCAGAATGCTGCATGAGGTGCTGGAGCAGGAATATGCGGAGGAGGATGAGGAGGACTGGTCCGCAGCCAGAGCGCTGCAGGATCTGTTCGACTGCGGGATGTGCGTGTGGCACAGCGCTCAGATGTACTGTAAGGGGATCATGCCCGCCGATGAACCCGGGATCTTCGGATCCACCCGGGAGGTTACACCGGAGGAGGCACGCGAATATGTCGATCGTCTGATGCATCACGAAAAGCGGGTTCCGCCCGCCCCCGTGCAGGTGCAGCCCGTGCGTGAGATCACGCTCGAGGAGATGGAAGGAGAGATCCTCTCCGCGCGTACCTACCGTCTGATCGATGTCCGCACCCCCGCGGAGCACCGGGACCGCCCCGTGAAGAACAGTGTAAATATCCCCATGCGGGATATTTTCCTGAATCCGCACTGCATCCAGGCACATCTGGGCGAGACCCTGTACCTGTACTGCGGCCGCGGC
>JAEEGH010013157.1_pt1 | contig 18402 bp, 15 predicted proteins | sample 9134181 | NCBI WGS metagenome assembly JAEEGH01 (sample SAMN16246544, study PRJNA631951) | gut metagenome | biome: gut microbiome; feature: rumen; material: DP-attached | host: Bos | place: Iran: Karaj | collected 2018-10 | reverse complement strand
GGGCGGCTACGAGTCAAAGGCAGTTAGGCTTGAACGACATGTGAAAGCCAGCGTCTTTAGGCGCTGGCCGGTAACATGGGCTTATAGCCCTAGAGCAAACCACCCGTTCGACGGGTGGTTATGATTTCGTTATTCCGGGTTTAAGTTCAGACCGTATCCGAAGCTTCGGTGAGGTCGACCTCGACGGCGGATACCAGACGGGAAGTCTCGGAATCGCCGTTGCTGACGAAGCTGTAGACCGGATCCTGCCCGAGCATTTCTTCGTATTCACGGGAGACTTTGATGATCAGGTATTCTTTGCCGTCGATCGTGGTGGTCGGATAACCAAAGTGCTCTTCGTAGAGCAGTTCTAATCCATTCTGGGACTGAGAGCATACATAGTTATAAAGCGGCATCTGTTTGTCGTAAGGGATCACGAAGAGCATCGTGCCTTCTTCAGGTGCATCGTTTCTGGTGTAATCCGGAAGACCGAAATCACCGTAGGAGCGGTCAGAACCATAGACCTCGATCGGAATGGTCTGCCCGCCGATCGTCGCGATATCCTTGTGCGGATATACGGTCAGGATGCGGTTGTCGTAACGGGTGTAGCAGATGGCGGTGATCTGGATCTTCACCTTCTGTACGTTCTTATAGAAGATCGTCGGCATAAAGATGTAGGTGTATGTCTTGCCGTTTTCGCCCTTGAGCTGGTAGCCTTCGTTGAATTGACCGTTATTGAGACCCGGATCGGAGATCGTGTTGCCGTTTTCATCCGTGATGAAAAGGTCGATGCTCTGGAACTTGTATCCGTCCCAGTTCGGCTGCTCGATAGCAACGAGTGTCGTCGTTTCCGAAACGAGAAGGTCAGAGAAATGGATCTGTCTGTCTTCGAAATCGATCGTCTGGTCGATCGGATAATGCTTGACCGGGTTGATCTCAACGTTTCGGAATTCGTAAGTGAATGTCTCTTCAATTTTTTGGGATTTACCGATCACGTTATTGATCTTGAACTTGACCTCGAAGTTTTTATGCGGCTCTTCCCAGTAGGTCTGAACCAGCTGGAGCTTTCCGGGTTCCTTGATATCGGTGCCGCTGATGGCCGGGCATTTGATCTCTTCATTCGTGTCAAGGTCAATGAGACAAAGATCGGAAAGAGAGAAGTGGTCTTCCTTCTGCAGATCGATCGAAGTATCGATCTTGACGAGGAAACTGAAGGCCAGAGAGTCGGCCAGGTAAGAGTCGACAGTGCAGCGGATCTGGCTGTTCGAACCGCCCTGGATCTGATGGTATTCGTGGAGGCCGCCGGCCTGGATATATTCATGTACGTTTTTGTTATGGCGGATCGCCGTGCGGATCTCCGAACGGACGACCATGGACTGGCTGAGGTCGCCGATGATCGGCATGTCAGCGCAGGCTCTGGCGAAAGAAGTGGATGTGTTGACGCCGATGAACAGCGACAGGAACAGGGTCGCAAACAGCACCAGCAGTGTTCTTCCGACCACAGCCACATCATGGATCACTTTTCTTCTTTTCGTGACCTTCCGGATCCGGTCGATATTCATCTTCTCCGGAAGGACAAATGCCTCTTTGGCGAGGTTCTGGATCTCATTTTCTAATTTCATATGTCATCTCCTCCGAGTTCCAGCCGCAGAAGGTCCAATGCCTTCCGGACCCGCGTTCCTACTGTGCCCATGGGGATCTTCAGCAGGTCGGCGATTTCTTTGGTGGAATATTCACCGTAATATTTGAGGGTAATGATCCTTTTCAGATCATCGGGAAGGTGGGAGATCGCATCCATCAGTTCCAGACGGCTTGTGGCGATCTCTGCCGAGGGCTCATGGTCCACGACGTACTCTTCGAAGCTCCTGTGGCGCTTCGACTTTTTGTATTGTGTAGCACACAGATTCATGAGGATTCGTACCATCCATGTTTCGAAGAACTGCTCCTGCTTCAGAGAGTTCTTCTTGAGGTAGCCGCGATATACGGCATCGTCCACCATATCGATGGCCATACTCTCACTATAAAAGTAAGAGTAGGCTATGGCGTACATTTTCTGGCGGATCTTTTCGACCCGATTAAAAAAGACCTCGTCTGTCATGCTACGGTTCCTTCACCTAAGATGAAAAGTATCCATTAGGATCCTCACTAATTAGACTCCTATCCTGGTGATTTTTTTTGCCATTATGAAAATTATCCTAACTATCATACCAAATCCAGTAAAAAAACGCGATAGAGAGCGGAATTCTCTTCTTACGGAGTGCAATTTCCGAAGCAGGAAGAAGGATGCGAAAAATGATTGAAAAGTGGCATAGTCTGTGATAAAATACCTGTTCGTGTGACTAGATTTTCATTATATATAATATGGAGGAGATAGAAATGGCATCTGTTGAGAAAAAGGATAACAACATCGTCGTTATCTCATTGGAAGCATCCCCGGAAGAATTTAAGGACGCATTGATGAAGTCCTTTAACAAGAATAAGAATCGTTTTCAGATCCCTGGTTTCCGTAAGGGCAAGGCACCATATAAGCTCGTTACCCAGTACTACGGTGAAGGCGTCCTCTACGATGACGCAATCGATTTTGTCGTAAACCCGGCATATACTGCAGCTGTAAAGGAGAACGACATCAAGGTCGTTTCCCGTCCGGAGCTCGACATCCAGGAGATCGGTGCAGATAAAGGCATGAAGTACACAGTTACCGTTACTGTGAAGCCGGAAGTTGAACTTGGCCAGTACGAGGGCGTAGAGGCTGCTTACAGCTATGTTGCTCCTTCTGATGAGACAGTCGAAGCTGAACTGAAGCGCATTCAGGACAGAAACGGCCGTATGGTACCGGTCGAGGGCAGAGCCGTTGAAAGCGGTGATACCGTTACGATCGACTACGAAGGTTTCGTAGATGGCGTTGCATTTGAAGGCGGCAAGGATGAGGGACACGACCTCAAGATCGGTTCCAACACCTTTATCCCGGGCTTTGAAGATCAGCTCATCGGTCACAACATTGACGAAGAGTTCCCGATCCAGGTAACTTTCCCGGAAGAGTATCACGCTGAAAACCTCAAGGGTAAGGAAGCGACCTTCCAGGTCAAGATCCACGCCATCAAGGTAAAAGAACTTCCGGAACTCGACGATGATTTCGCAAAGGATGTCAGCGAATTCGATACTCTCGACGAGTACAAGGCAGACATTAAGAAGTCCCAGGAAGAAAGTGCAAAGAAGACTGCACAGGATCTTTTCGAGAATGAAGTCGTTAAGGCTGTTTGCGAGAACGCCAAGGTCGACATTCCGGAGTGCATGGTCGATACAGAGATCGACAGCATGATCGATGAGCAGAACTACAGAATGCGTTCCCAGGGCATCGACCTCAACACATATCTCCAGTACATGGGTCAGACCATGGACGAGTACAGAGCCGGCCTGCGCACGATGGCGGAGACCCGCGTGAAGTCCTCTCTCGTACTTGAGGCCTGCGCCAAGGCAATGAACATCGAAGCTACCGATGCGGATATTGAAGAAGAAGCTGAGAAGATCGCTTCCCAGTACGGCATGAAGAAGGAAGATTTCATGGCCCGCATCAAGGACAACGACGAATTCCTGCGTGAGAGCATCGTCGGCAGAAAGACAGTTGACGCTCTTGCTGAGAAGGCTGTAAAGACCGAAAAGAAGGAAGAGAAGAAGGAAGAAAAGACCGAAGAGTGATCTTTCCCGAAACGCAAAAACGACCGGGGCTGCCTCAAAAACGAGACGGCCCCGTTTTTATGTAAGGAAAAAATGAAAACGATTCGTAACATAGGAAGAATTGAAAGAAAAGTTCTGTTCGGTTAACATGATATAGACGAGGGGTGCGTATTCGTTCCATATTTGCGCGTCCGAAAGTAAGGAGAAAGTATGAGCAAAGACGATACATTAGATTTTGATGGCATCATCCATTGTTCTTTTTGCGGAAAGAGTGAGCAGGAGGTCTCCCGCATGCTGGCGGGCCCGCCGGGCATCTATATCTGCAATGAGTGCGTGATGATATGTGAGTCGATCCTGGCAGAAGATGAGGTCAGTTTCAAAGGCTCGTTCTCGAGCGGAGCCGGTCCCAAAGACCATCTGCCGACGCCGGCGGAACTGAAGGCGGCTCTCGATGAATATGTTATCGGTCAGGAGCAGGCCAAGAAGGCTCTGTCTGTCGCTGTATACAACCACTATAAGCGTGTGTTCTCCAAGTTCTCCACTTCGGATGATATTGAACTTACCAAGAGTAATATCCTCCTGATCGGACCTACGGGCTGCGGTAAGACACTTCTGGCCCAGACACTGGCCCGCGCGCTCAATGTGCCGTTTGCCATCGCTGATGCGACGACACTGACGGAAGCGGGTTACGTCGGTGAGGACGTTGAGAACATCCTTCTTAAACTCCTTCAGGCAGCAGACTATAACGTGGAGGCCGCACAGCGCGGTATCATCTATATCGACGAGATCGATAAGATCACGAAGAAATCCGAGAATCCGTCCATCACAAGAGATGTCAGCGGTGAAGGCGTTCAGCAGGCTCTTCTTAAGATCCTGGAGAGCACTGTAGCCAATGTACCTCCGCAGGGCGGCAGAAAGCACCCGCACCAGGAGTTCATCCAGATCGATACGACGAACATCCTCTTTATCTGCGGCGGTGCTTTTGACGGACTCGAGAAGATCATCGAGCAGCGTATCGGTAAGAAGAACTTCGGCTTTGGTGCCGAGATCGTTTCCCAGCAGGAAAAGCAGGCGGGTGAATGGCTCACCGAGCTTGTTCCGCAGGACCTCATGAAGTTCGGTCTTATTCCGGAATTCATAGGACGTGTGCCGATCAACGTCACGCTGGACGGTCTTTCCGAGGAGGCTCTCGTACGTATCCTCCGCGAGCCGAAGAATGCGCTTCTCAAGCAGTACTGGAAGATGCTGAAGATGGATGGCGTCGAACTCGAGTTCGATGACGATGCTGTCGAAGCGATCGCGAAGAAGGCGATCGAGAGAAAGACCGGCGCAAGAGGTCTTCGTGCGATCCTCGAGGATCTCATGATGGACATCATGTACGACGTGCCGTCCCAGCAGGATGCCGTCAAGTGCATCGTTCACAAGGATTGCGTAACGGAAAACAAGCGTCCTGAGTTGATCAAGGGAGCCAAGCCCAAGAAACAGCGTACCAGTTCCAGATCGGAGAAGACAGAAGAAAAGGGCGCATAAAGAGGCGTTAAAACATGGCAAAGAAACTGAAACAACTCATTTCCGAAGCGGAAAAGTTTCTTTCTACATACGACGCAACAGCAGCAGGTGGTGCGGGCGGCGATCAAAGCCGGCTTCTCGACCTGCTTTCGTATATGGAGAGATGGCTTCCCTACTTTCAGCATGAGCGGCTGATCCATCTGATCGTGACCGTGCTTTTCGCTTTGAGCATGCTGATCGTGTTCGGCGTATTCGTGCTGTCGGGCGAGCTTTATCTGCTGCCGCTCCTGGGTCTGATCGTCGTGCTTTTAGTCCCGTATATCGTTCACTATTTCCACCTCGAGAACGGGGTGCAGAAACTCTATGATCTCATTGATGCATTCTATAAACGGAAGGAGTAATTGACTATGGCGAAGTACTATATCTGTCTGGATATCGGAGGAACAAAGGTCTTAGGTGTGATCTTCAACAGCAAGCGCGAGATCGTGTATCGCGTCAAGAAGAAAACGAAGGCCGGCGGAGATGACTCCCAGAATATCGAAAACACGATCATCTCTCTTGTCGAGCAGCTGATCTCCGAGTATAAGATCTCCATTAAGGACATTGCGGCGATCGCAGCGGGCGCTCCGGGCGTCATCAATATCGAGAAGGGCATCGTTCTTTTCTCGCCGAATCTTCCCTGGAGAAATTACGAGATCAAAAAGGCGATCGAGAAGAAGTTCAAAGTGCCGTTCTTCATCGGAAACGACGTCAATGTCGGTGTGTACGGTGAGTGGAAATACGGCGCGGCCAAGGGACTTACCCAGGTAGTGGGACTCTTTGTCGGAACCGGTATGGGCGCAGGATTGATCCTCGACGGCAAGCTCTTCACGGGACATCTCGACAAGGGTGCCGAATGCGGACATATGGTCCTTGATCCGGAAGGCCCGAAGTGCAACTGCGGACAGAGAGGCTGCCTCGAGGCGTTTTCCAGTAAGCAGGGCATCTCGGATTATATCCGTACCCAGGCAGCAAGAGGCAGAAGCACCACTATGGCAAAAGCCGTGGAAAAGGGCGTATTTAAGAGCAAGGCACTGAAAGCTTCTTACGACGAAGGCGATGAAGTGACGATTGAAGCCATTGACCGCGCCTGCCATTATCTGGCGATCGGTATCGGCAATCTGATCAACACCTTCAGCCCGGAGATGGTCGTTCTCGGCGGCGGTGTCATGGAAGCGATGGGGCCTGTTTTCCTCGAAAAGATCCTCAAAGACGTGGATCGCTACTGTATGCCGTCGATCCGCGATACGGTGACGATCAAAGCTGCGGCACTGGGAGATGATTCGATCCTTTACGGCGCACTGGCCATGATCGATGAGATGCTGAAAGCTTAATCCTGCCGCTTGTTATAACGTACAGATTCATATAGGGAGGTCAGTTCAGAGATGGACGGGTCTCCCTGATTTTTTATCTCTTTTTCGATCTCACGTGGAGAGGTCGAGGGCTTGACCTTCATGCCTTTTCTCATGGCCCGGGCCACGCGCTGATAGTACTGCTTTCTTATCTTTCCTTCATATCCTTCGCCGAAATCCTGTCGGGAAAGGGAAGGCGCAAGCTTCGTCTTCGGGACTTCTTCGATGATGTCGACGACGGCATCGTTCTCTACGACTTTTTCTTCTCCCTGCTCATGGTGGAAATGCTTCATGATGAGGATGATGGTCTTAATTAAGAAGACGAACATCAGCAGGAAGAGGATGCCGAAGATGATCGTGGTCAGGATGATCGAGAAAGCCGATGGCTCCGACTGATCGGCTTCTTCCGCCTGCATCTTGTTGAGAAGATCCGTCCAGTCCGGTTCTTCTCCAGGATCCGCGGTGGTTCCGCCACTGTTGATCCATTCGAGGAATTTTCCGATCAGTCCGAAGATGACATACGCAAAGTTTTGCAGAAGTTTAGCGATCTGATCGACCGGGATCACCAGAAGAAGTGCCAGTGCAACGCCGATACCGCCGAAGATCAGGAATATGGAATAGATATTCTGTGTTCTAATGGCACGGACCGGCTGTGTGGACGAGTGCAGGTTATGGTAGTATCTCGTCTCGAAAACATCGATCTGGCGGGCGACACAGTAAAGTATCACGATGAAGATCGCATTGAGCAGAGTGTAAAAAGCGCCATACGGGGATTGCATGACGATAAATCCTATAAGGATCACGGCATGGATCGAAAGCGTCACGATCAGTGTGTCGAAGGCCACGTGCTTTGAGCGGTGGGCGTATCTGTGAAGCATCGAATGGATGAACAGGAAAAATACGCAGAAGCTGATACAGATCACGCTTGCCGTCGGGTATTTATGGAACCGCATGTTGAAGTAGTAAAGCAGGAACAGGTAGATCCCGCCCGCCACAAAATGCAGACCGATCATGAGTACCTGAGGGATACGAAGTCTTCGGATCAGTACAAAAGCGGCGCAGACGATCGTCGTAGAGATCAGGTGCGAATAATAGATATTCGCTATGGAAAGATAGTAAAGACTGATCGACTCGAGCGATGTCAGCGTGATGGCGGTGGAGATCGAAAGCAGAAGGTCGACGATCAGTCCGCTCGATACGAAACGGGGGGATTTTTTCGGTTTATCGGTCATGGCCTTTTACCTCCCATCTCATATAATTTCCGACAATGTCCGGTTCCAAAACGGCCTGCGGAGAGGTCCTGTAAGCGGGCATGACCCAAAGGAGCGACGGACGCTGTCTCTTGATGCTGTGCAGAACAGGACGGAAGGATCCATCCGGCTTGGCGGAGATCACGAGGATATAGTCGCTCATGCCGGTAGAGGAAAGATGCTCCTCCACGATGTCCGGGAACGGGATCACACCGGCGTTTAGATCGATACGGGCAAGCGTTATGCCTCTTTGTATCTTATCAGCCGATTCCGAAGAGATGCCGGTAGAGACCGGAAGCCCCGTGATCACGTCTTTTCCGTTCGTAAAGATCTGTGAGGGGATACCATGGGCGGCTAGTTCATTTGCATAGGAATATGCAAGACTGATGGACACTTCCAGGAGTGAAACGGAGTCCTTTAGATTATAGGATTCGAGGTTTACGAAGATCGCCGCCTGTTTGGTGGAGGTGGAAGTGTTCTGGTTGACCATGTAATCTCCGGCCCTTGCGGTCGCGGTCCAGTTGATGGCGCGCATCGGATCCCAGGGCTGGTACTCGCGGATCCCGGAAAAAGAGAAGGGGTCCGTAAGAAGCGTCCTTCGGGAAAGAACATCGCTGAAAGTGACGGAAAGAAGCGTCTTCATCTCAGGAAGAGGGATCTCCTCGGGAAGGATCGTGATGCTGGCATCGTTATCGTAGATCCGCGCGATCTTTTCGATCAGAAGGATGTCCGAGGTCGTCAGGTTGACGCGGACGAAGGAATAATAGCCGCGCTTGACGCACTTGACCTTGATCCTTCTCGTATGACGGGAAAAGGGCTTCATGGTGAGCATATCCTCCCGGTAGAACAGGTCGGAAAGGGACGTGTTCGTCATGTCCAGGAAGTTTAAGGAAGTCGGGGACTCGAATTTCAAAAGCACGAACGGCAGCGGGAGACGCTTATCGTTCTGGGCGACCTCAATAACTTCAATGACCTCGTTAAAGTTTGCCACCGGCTTGGAAAAAGACACGTGAAGAGAAAGGTCATTCAGCGCGTGCTTGCGGTAGTAGACCAGCTCGATGATGGCAAGGAGAGCCAGAAGGATGAGGAATACAAAAAGTTTCATTTCTTCGTAAAGTTTTCTGTCGGGCAGGAGACCATTCCCAGGATCGAGTTGAGGATGGAGGCTGCGTGATCGTGCTGGGTCAGCATGCTGCCGTCTTTGCTGATAGCGCCGGAAGCGTGCATCGAGAGACGGTGGGCAAGGACCGGAACGGTGAGTTCTTTGATGTCGTCCGGTGTGACGAAGTCACGGCCGGAAAGAAGGGCCAGTGCTTTGGCTGCGGAGACGAGTGCCAGGAGAGCACGCGGGCTGGCGCCGACACGGATCTCGGCAGAAACTCTCGTCGCTTCAACGATATTGGTCGCATAGTCGTAGATGCAGTCGGCCACATATACTTCGGTGGCTTTCTTCTGCATATCTAAAAGCTCCTCAGGGGTAGCGACGGACTGTAGATCCGTCAGCGGATCCGAGGTGGCAAAACGCTTTAAGATCGAGATGCTCTCGTCGTGTGTCGGATAATCCATGGAAAGCATCAGGAGAAAACGGTCGAGCTGGGCTTCCGGAAGCGGGAAGGTGCCCTGGGACTCAATCGGGTTCTGAGTGGCGATAACGAGGAACGGCGGCGGGAGAGGTCTGGTCTCACCATCGACTGTGACCTGCTTTTCTTCCATGCACTCGAGCAGGGAAGACTGGGTACGGGCGGTCGCACGGTTGATCTCATCTGCCAGAAGGATATTCGTGAAGATCGGACCCTGACGGAAGATGAACTGATCGGAACTTCTGTCAAAGTAGTGGATACCTGTTAGATCTGAAGGGAGAAGGTCGATGGTAAACTGGACACGCTTGAAGTCCAGCTTCAGGGACTGGGCCAGGGCGCGCGCGGTCTTCGTCTTACCGGTGCCCGGAACGTCCTCCAGAAGTACATGTCCGCCAACGAGAAGGGCAACCATGAGAAGCTTGATCTGTTTGTCCTTACCTACGATGACCTGTCCTACATTGCTGATGATCTTGTTGGCGACGGAATTCGCTGCCTGACTCTCGACGTTAGCCATAAAAACCTCCGAAACACGGGAAATATCTTACCCCGAAGAATAGATCTTTTCGATCGGGAAATATGCCATTAAAGTTAGATATATGACATAAAACCCAACGTTTTTTAATTATACAATATATTAGGCACTTTGTCAGTTGACACTTTATTCTGTGAAAACTATTATAATAAGACCGATATTATGGACTAATTGTGTAGAAAATCGGTACGAAACGTTTTAGGAGGGTTTATTATGACAGATCAACTGCGTCAGATCGGCGAGCGTATTGCAGCACTTCGTGAGATCGAAGAAATCGATGTGAAGTCCATGGCAGCAAGACTCGACATGTCTGAAGAAGACTACATTCTTTACGAAGAAGGAAAGAAAGACTTTTCCGTCTCTTTTCTCAATAACGTCGCGGTGATTTTGGGCGTCGACATGGTCGACATTATGGTCGGTGACTCACCGAAGCTCTCTATAGCGTGTGTCGTCCGCAAGGGCGAGGGATTTGAAATTGACCGCCGTGCGGCATACAACTATAAACATTTAGCATTCACATTTAGAAAAAAGATCGCGGAGCCGTTCTATGTAACGGTGGAACCGAATGATATCGAGAAGCCGACCCAGCATGCCCATGAGGGACAGGAATTCGACTATGTACTCGAAGGTTCGATGACTTTCTTCATCGGCGATATCGTCTACGAATTAAGCGAAGGCGACAGCGTGTACTTTAATTCCGACATTCCGCATGCTATGAAGGCGACGAACGGGAAACCGTGTAAATTCCTGGCGATCGTAATGAAAGGGGATATTTGATCCGTGGCAATATATGAAGAATTTGTGGGTAGAAACAGAGACGATTTTGTTACCCTCGATGATCTGAAGAAAAACTATAAGGTAACTTATCCGGAGACGTTCAACTTCGCATATGACGTAATGGATAAGATCGCAGAGAGAACACCGGACAAGCCGGCGATCCTGTGGGTAAGTAAACACAATGAAGAGAAGAGATTCACTTTCGGCGATGTAAGAAAGTATTCCAATATGTGTGCCAACTTCTTTAAGAGCCAGGGCATCAAGAAGGGCGACCGTGTCCTCCTGGTCCTTAAAAGAGGCTACCAGTTCTGGTTCTCGGTACTGGCACTTCACAAGATCGGCGCCGTTACCGTTATGGCGACCAACCAGCTGATGGCAAAAGACTATGTCTATCGAGTCAACAGTGCGCACGTCAAGATGGCGGTCATCACCGGTGATGACGACTGCACCGAGCGTTTCGATGAGGATCAGGACCAGTACGATCACGAGGTCATCCGCTGCGTTACCTGGGGTAAGAAGAAGGAAGGCTGGATCGACTTTGATGCGGAAGTATTAAAGCAGAGCGTTGAGTGGACCCGCCCGACCGGCGAAGAAGGAACGGTAGCTACCGACCCGATGCTCATGTGCTTTAGTTCCGGTACGACAGGTTACCCGAAGATGGTTCTTCACGACCATACCCTGCCGCTGGGACATCTCTTTACAGGTGTATTCTGGCACAGAGTTGAAGATGGAAAACTCCACTTCACGATCTCCGATACCGGCTGGATGAAGTGCATGTGGGGTAAGTTCTATGGACAGTGGTTCGGCGAAGCGACCCTCTTCATCTACGATTTCGATAAGTTCAACGGCGCAGATATCTTAAGCAAGATCTGTGATTACAAGATCACGACTTTCTGTGCGCCGCCGACGATGTACCGTTTCATGATCAAGGAGAGCTTCGAGGGCTACGACTTTTCTCACCTCAAGCACTGCTGCACCGCAGGTGAGGCATTAAACCCTGAGGTTTACAACCAGTGGCTCAAAAACACGGGCTGCAAGATCTACGAAGGTTTCGGCCAGTCCGAGACATCCGTTGTCTGCGGTACTTTCTTCCCGTGGGTACTGCCGAGAACAGGCTCCATGGGTTATCCGGTACCGGGTTTCCACGTAGCTGTTGTCGATCCGGACGGAAATGAGTGCCCGACCGGTGTGACCGGCGAGATCTGCATCAGAACTTCCGAAGAATACGGCGGACGTCCGGTAGGACTTCTCCTCCGTTATGAAGAGAATCCGGAGGCTATGGCGAAGTCCTGGCACGACGGCCTTTATCACACAGGTGATACCGCATATAGAGACGAGCTCGGGTTCCTCTGGTATGTCGGACGTGTCGATGACGTTATCAAATCTTCCGGTTACCGTATCGGACCTTTCGAGGTCGAAAGCGCTCTTATGGAGCACCCGGCTGTTCTCGAATGTGCCGTCACCGGTGTTCCGGATCCGGTCCGTGGCTTTGCCGTTAAGGCGACCATCGTACTGACCAAGGGATATGAACCTTCTGAAGAACTCACAAAGACACTTCAGAATCATGTTAAGAAGACAACTGCACCTTATAAGTACCCGCGTGTCGTCGAGTACGTCGATGAACTTCCGAAGACTACATCCGGTAAGATCAAACGTGCAGATATCCGTAAAAGAGACAGTGAAAAGTTGGAGGCGAAATAATGGGACGCACAGATAATATCAGTAAGGCTTTCGACCCGAAAGAGGCCGAAAGCAGACTTTATTCGGAGTGGATGAATAAAGGCTATTTTAAACCATCGGGCGATACGTCGAAGGAGCCCTTCTGTATCGTTATGCCGCCGCCGAATATCACGGGCCAGCTCCACATGGGTCATGCTCTGGATAACACCCTTCAGGATCTCCTCGTCCGTTATAAGAGAATGAAGGGCTTTGATACTCTCTGGGTTCCGGGTACGGACCATGCATCTATCGCTACTGAGGCAAGGATCGTCGCGACGATGAAAGAAGAGGGCCTTACCAAGGATGACCTCGGCCGTGACAAGTTCCTCGAGCGTGCATGGGAATGGAAGAAGCAGTACGGTGGACGTATCGTCGAACAGCTCAAGAAGGTCGGTTCTTCCTGTGACTGGGATCACGAGCGTTTCACCATGGACGAAGGCTGCTCCGAAGCAGTTAAAGATGTATTCATTAAGTACTATAACGAAGGGCTGATCTATCGTGGCGAGCGCATCATCAACTGGTGCCCGAAATGCCTCACTTCGATCTCCAATGCCGAGGTTGAATACGAAGACCAGCAGGGTTCCTTCTGGCACCTCCGTTATCCTTTCGAGGATGGATCCGGTTATCTCGAACTTGCCACCACACGTCCGGAGACTCTCCTCGGCGATACAGCTGTAGCTGTTAACCCGAAAGATGAGCGCTATAAGGATGTGATCGGCAAGATGCTCGTTCTCCCGCTCGTCGGAAGAAAGATCCCGGTCATTGCTGACAGCTATGTTGATATCGAGTTCGGTACCGGTGTCGTTAAAATCACACCTGCACACGACCCGAATGACTTTGAGGTAGGACTTCGTCATAACCTCGAGGTGATCACTGTTCTTACTGAGGATGCCAAGATCACGGACGATTATCCGAAGTATGCCGGTATGGACCGTTATGAAGCTAGAAAAGAGATCGTTAAGGACCTCGAAGAGGGCGGATTCCTCATCAAGGTCGAGCCGCATGCACATAACGTAGGTACCTGCTACCGTTGCGGAACGACTGTTGAGCCGCGCGTTTCCCTGCAGTGGTTCGTTAAGATGAAGACTCTGGCTGAACCTGCCATCGAGGCAGTTCGTTCCGGCAAGACAAAGTTCGTACCGGAAAGATTCGATAAGAACTACTTCAACTGGATGGAGGACATCCGTGACTGGTGTATCTCCCGTCAGCTCTGGTGGGGGCACAGGATCCCTGCTTTCTACTGCGATGACTGCGGTGAACTGGTTGTGACAAAGGAAGATTCCGCAGTTTGTCCGAAGTGCGGAAAGCCGATGCGTCAGGATCCGGATACACTGGATACATGGTTTTCTTCGGCACTGTGGCCGTTCTCTACGCTCGGCTGGCCGGAAGAGACAGCAGACCTTAAGCGCTACTATCCGACAAATACACTTGTTACCGGTTATGACATCATTACCTTCTGGGTTTCCCGTATGATCGTTGCCGGCTGCGCCCACATGAAGCAGACTCCTTTCGATACTGTTCTGATCCACGGTCTCGTACGTGACTCCCAGGGCAGAAAGATGAGTAAGTCTCTGGGTAATGGCATCGATCCTCTCGAGATCATTGAGCAGTATGGTGCAGATGCTATGCGTTATGCTCTGGTTACCGGTAATGCGCCGGGTAATGACCAGCGTTTCCAGCAGGATAAGATCGAGGCCGGAAGAAACTTCGGTAACAAGATCTGGAATGCCATGAAGTTCGTTCTGATGAACTGCGAAGACGATCTGACATTTGACGATGTCGATCCCAATAAGTTCACTCTCGAAGATAAGTGGATCCTGTCCCGTATGAACCAGGTGATCAAGGAAGTTACCGACAACTTCGACAACTACGAGTTCGGCGTGGCACTTTCCAAGATCAACTCTTTCATCTGGGAAGAATACTGCGACTGGTATATCGAGATCGCCAAGTCCCGTCTCTTCGATAAGGAATGCAGTACGAGAAAAGAAGCCCAGTATATCTTAAACGATGTTCTCGGCAGATCCATGCAGCTCCTGCATCCGTTCATGCCGTTCCTGACAGAAGAGGTCTACAGATATCTGGTCCTGACCAACAAGAGCGAGTCCATCATGATCTCCTCCTGGCCGGAATACCGTGAAAATGAAGTATTCGCAGAAGAAGAGAAGCAGATGGAGATCTTGATGGATGCGATCCGTTCGATCAGAAACGTCAGAACGGACATGGGCGTTGTCCCGTCTAGAAAGATCGGTATCATCCTCGTTTCTTCCGAGGAAAAGAACCGTGCCATGTTCGTGGACGGCAAGGCTTTCCTCGAGCGTCTGGCCAATGTTACCGAGGTAACGACCCAGCAGAACAAAGAAGGTATCCCGGATACAGCAGTCGCCTGCGTCTGCTCCGCCGGTGAGATCTATATCCCGCTTGAAGACCTGATCGATATCGATAAGGAACTTGAGCGTCTCGGAAAAGAGAAGGAGCGCCTCGAGGGCGAGATGAAGCGTGTTAACGCAAAGCTTGCCAATGAAGAGTTTGTCAAGAAGGCGCCGGAGAAGGTCATCAATGCGGAGAGAGAAAAGCAGACGAAGTATCAGGAGATGCTCGACAACGTCCTTTCTAGAATTGACGCTTTGAAAAAATAACAGGTTCGGAGGGTATATTTATGAGTGAAGTAGAAGAGAAAAACCTGGAGATCTCACAGGAAGAACTGGATAAGCTTCCGAAGGATACAGTACACTGTTTTCCGGCTTCCAAGACGCAGATCATCAAGAGAAGGATCATCACGCTGATCATCGCTGCTCTGGATGCAGGCGCTGCCGGTTATCTGATCGCGGGCGGCACAGATCCGGGACCGATGCTGTGGTGTGTATTCGGAGCGATCCTGCTCATTTGCGCGATCGTATTCATTCATACTTTCGTTATCGCCAAGTATCGTGTAGCTATGGACTATAAGAATAACGAAGTGGCTCTCCGTTATATGTTCAGCAAGATCACGATCCCGTTCGATTCTTTTGACGCAAGAGACGGTGAGGCAGACCGTGCCACACAGATGCTGAAGAATTCCACACTGGGCGCGAACATGGCTCATGTCGATTACCTGATCCTCGATAATGTCTATGAAGAAGTCTGCTACCAGACATCTTCCAAGGATCTTTCCAGTCAGGAGGACTTCGATCTTCTTGCCAAGGAAGCCAAAGCCGTAGCTGCTGTTTATAAGGCAAAGGAAAAGTACGATGCCTTAAAGACAGATGAAGAAGATGAGAAAGCGCTGGCTTCCGGTGACGAGTCCGTCTCCCTCGTAAAAGATGCTCTGAATGAGGAGAAGAAGGAAAAGGAAGAAGAACTCAAGGAAGCGATCGAGAAGGCAAAAGAAGCTGACGCAGTAGAGGAAGGTTCCGAGGAGATCAAGGAAGCCGCTGAAGAGGCAGTTTCCGAGGAAAACAGCGAGGAAAAGTGATCTTTTCGATATGTTGTCCGCATAGCGCGGACAATTGACGAATACCCTTGTTCCTCGTAAAATAAGGTTTGGTGTAAATTTATTTACATATATAACAAATAACACAAAGGAGATATATTTATGGCATTAGTTACTACTACTGAAATGTTCAAAAAAGCCTATGACGGCGGATATGCTGTTGGTGCTTTTAACGTAAACAACATGGAGATCGTTCAGGGTATCACAGAGGCTGCAGGCGAACTGAAGAGCCCGGTTATCCTTCAGGTTTCCAAGGGCGCTCGTGCTTATGCAAACCACACTTATCTTGTAAAGCTCGTTGAGGCTGCTGTTGCTGAGAATCCGGAAATCCCGATCGCTCTGCACCTTGACCACGGTGATTCCTTCGAGCTCTGCAAATCCTGCATCGACGGTGGTTTCACATCCGTAATGATCGACGCTTCCTCCAAGTCTTTTGAGGATAACATCGCTCTTACAAAGCAGGTCGTTGAATATGCTCACGCTCACGGCGTAGTTGTTGAGGCTGAGCTCGGTACTCTCGCTGGTATCGAGGACGAAGTTGTTGTAGAGGCTGGTCATGAGTCCTACACACGTCCGGAAGAAGTTGAAGAGTTCGTATCCAGAACAGGTTGTGACTCCCTTGCGATCGCTATCGGTACATCCCACGGCGCTTACAAGTTCACAGCTGCACAGTGCACAAGAAATGAGGAAGGTATCCTCGTACCGCCGCCGCTCCGTTTCGACGTTCTCGAAGAGTGCATGAAGAAACTCCCGGGCTTCCCGATCGTACTCCACGGTTCTTCTTCCGTACCGCAGGAGTTCGTAAAGATGGTTAACCAGTATGGTGGTAACATGCCGGATGCTGTTGGTATTCCGGAAGAGCAGCTCCGTAAGGCAGCTACTCTCGCTGTCTGCAAGATCAACATCGACTCCGATATCCGTCTTGCTATGACAGGTAACATCCGTAAGTACTTTGCTGAGCACCCGGATCACTTCGATCCTCGTCAATACCTCAAGCCGGCTCGCCAGGCGGTTAAGGATATGGTTGCTCATAAGATCCAGTACGTTCTGGGTTCTGATGGCAAGGCTTGATCTCCTAAGTAACAAAGTCATAAAGGAGGCTGTGTCAGGGGTTTCCCTGATGCAGCCTTTTCTTTTGCCGAAATATTGAAGCCGAGAAAAATATGTATGTTATAATCTATAGTTGAATACTTATGAAATGCATACAGGAGGAGAAGACTTACTATGAGTTATATGTCTGGAAAGACACCTGTAAATCCCAAAAGAACGATGACAGCGCAGCTTCGTGCGCTGGGTAATACTGTTGCTGTTCTGGCTACTGTGTTTATGGTTCTGCTGGTCGCCTTTGTCTGGATGCTGACCGCGATCAGCAAGCAGTCGAAATCCAAGTCCAAGACGGAGACGTCGGCGACAACGACCGTATCCGAATCCACTTCGGATACCTCTGCAACCGATACGACGGAAACAGAACCGGAGACGGAAGCCACGACCGCTCCTGCCGAGCACGCTTCGTTCCCTGAAGGAACCAAGCTGATCGCGCTGACCTTCGATGACGGTCCGGATAAATGCACCCCGCAGATCCTCGATACACTCGAGAGAGAAGGCGTTGTCGCAACATTCTTCATGATCGGCCAGAACGTATCCGGCACAGATGCAGCACTCCTTCAGAGAATGGAATCTTTAGGATGTGAGCTTGGAAACCACACCTGGGCCCACAAGACGCTGACAAAGCTTTCCGAAGAAGAAGCTTACGAGCAGCTTCAGAAATGCGATAAGGCGATCGAAGAAAAAGTAGGCCACAAGGCGACGGTCATCCGTCCGCCGGAGGGCGCGGGTCTTTTGCAGGATGGTCTTTTTAAGTATTCCAGAGACAACAAGGAATACGTTGTTAACTGGGATGATGTCAGCTGTCCGGCAGACTGGCAGAAGCCGGCACGCGGCGATGCCGAGTATACCGCCAACCACGTCGTCAGCAACGCAACAGATGGTGTAATGGTACTTTTGCATGACTCCTATCAGTCGACCGCAGATGCACTTCCTGCAATCATCCAGGGCCTCAAAGACAAGGGATATACATTCGTAACCGTTTCCCAGCTCCTCGAAGCACGATCTGCAGAACTCGGACTTACAGCCGATGCAGCAATCGCAAAAGGCTACGACACATCGCTCGTCGCAGAAGCCTATCCGGGCGGCCCGGTCTATGGTGTACGTTACGCGTACTCCGCCAGCAAGATGATCTTCGAAGTCAGAAAGAAGGGCTGATCCGAAGGATCGGACAGGTCTAAAGAATAACAAATATGAAGGGTGTCTTCTGAAAAGGCACCCTTTTGTTATGCCTTCCAATGCGGAACATAAGCCTCTTGATGCGAAGTGCCGTATAAAAACGGAAAATCCAGTTATGTCCGTATAATGGTGTAAATTCAAAAAAAGAGATGAGCCACATCTCAACCTGTATAATATTTGTTAACCACAACAAAAGAAACAGGAGGTACGAGATATGGCTCAAGTCAATCTTACATTA